>TARA_R110000751_G_scaffold105046_4_pt1 | contig 198790 bp, 185 predicted proteins | sample TARA_R110000751 | Tara Oceans TARA_R110000751 (sample SAMEA4398001) | marine metagenome | biome: Polar Biome; feature: [MES] marine water layer (ENVO:01000295) within the mesopelagic zone...; material: water (ENVO:00002006), including particulate matter (ENVO:01000060) such... | reverse complement strand
GGCGTTGCACTATCATTTTGTGTATAATTTACTGGACTACTAACAATTGCTTCAGATGGAACAATTGATCCACTTTCAACAGGAGAACCTGCTAACCAATTAGAGATGTTTCCTGTTAAAGCAAAATTAGTTAACGATCCATTATTAGCATTGATAGTTGCATCATTTAGAGTTGTGAAAGCTGCATTTTCATTAGCATCAAGACCTTCATTAAAATTATAATAAGCAATTAGACCTGTTTCATCACCTTGTAACTCGCAGTTTTTGCTTGCAGTAACCTGATCAGCTGTTTTAGCTACATTCCAAATACGAATATCATCTAAATTTCCATTAAAAAAGTACTGGCTATTGTTTTTAACACCTATTTGAAGGACACCATTACCTGTATAAGGTGCAGGAACAGCACTTGATCCTACTAAAATACCATCTTGATATACTTCTCTGGTAGCATTTTCCATATTATAAACACATGACCAATGATGCCATTCATTATCAGCTACATAATTAGTAGCAGGAATATTTATATCATTATACCAAAAAGCAAAAGTAAAATCGTTGTTGCCTCTAAAACCAATATGGAGTAAATTATTGTTTGCTTCAAAACCTTGAGTTATAATATAACTATCTATATTATTTGAGTTACGTTTAGCGTAAAACTCAACTGTAAATGATGAATTTGCTACATTTATTCCAGAAGGTACTTGAACATAATCATCTACTCCATCAAAATTTAAATGTGTAGCTGCTTGTGGTTGACCTATAGTACCAAAGTTTTGCCAAACTGGCTCTGATTGATAAAGTGCCTCAGTGCCAACAGGAACATAAAGGGTTGCGCTACTAATATTTACATTTTGAAAAACATTAGCATTAATAGCTAGTGGTGTTGACCAATCAACAGTAACTGTATTTAAATTAGAACAGTCTTGAAATACAGTATTAGAAATACTTGTAACTGAACTAGGAATCGTTACCGAAGTTAAACTTGAACAATTTCTTATAGCATCTTGACCAATACTTGTTACTGAATTAGGAATATCTAACGACGTTAAACTAGTACAACCTGCAAATACATTAACTGACAAACTAGTTAACGAATTAGAAATTGTTAAAGAAGTTAAACCTGAACAACCTGCAAATCCTCCAATGCCTATAGTAGTAACTGAATCTGGTATTACCATAGAAGTTAAACTAGAACATGCGTTAAATGCAAGTTGCCCAATACTTGTAACTGAATTAGGTATAACTACAGACGTTAGGTTGGTACAGTATCGAAATGCTCCATTACTTATAAACGTTACAGTATTAGGAATTTCTATTGAAGTTAACGTTGTACTGTTTTCAAATGCACTATCTAAAATAGCAATTACAGTATAGTCAACACTTGCATTATTAACGGTTGGAGGTACTACTAATGCACCTTCAAAACTTGCAGATGACACCACACCAACAGTGCTGTCAGCTGCTGAAATGACATAATAATTAACGCCTCCTTCTTGAAAGGTTTGGGCTGAAACCATACCAATAAATAGTACAGCAAAAAAAGTAAAATAAAATTGTTTCATAAATAATAGGTTAGTTAGATTTTTAAGAATCGCAAAACTAACTTTTCCTCTATGAAATACCAATAACACGGGTTGAAACGCGTCACTTTGTATGTAAAATGCTATTTAAATTGTTTGGCATACGTCCTTGATAAGGGAATATCTAAACCATTAATAACTACTGTGTTTGATGTTACTTTCTCTATCTTATTTTTATTTACTAAATAAGAACGATGCGTTTGTTTAAAACTATCTATAGGAAGTTTATCCATTACACCCATCAATGATTGTCTAATAGTAAATCTTTTAGTAAGTGTATAAATATTTACATAATTACCTTCTGCAACAAAATATCTAATGTCCGAAAAGTTTAAATTAACAATATCGTATCCATCTTTAAATTGAAAGATTTGCGATTGCTTTTTATAAAACGCTAAATTTATTGAAGCTAATAGATCTAATCGTTTTATAGGTTTGGTTAAGTAAGCGTCTGGATTGGATTTTAATGCTTCATTCATTAAAACTAAGTCGTTTTGACCTGTGATAAAAATAATGGTTGCATTATTATTTTTAACTTTGGCTAACTCAATGCCCTCATTTTTCCCTTGTAAATTAATATCCATTAAAATAATATCAGGTAAAAAAGCAGTCATTTTATTTAAAGCTGCTTCTTTATTATTGGCAATAACTACGTTTGTAAATTGCTCTTCAAGTAATAACTCCTCTATGTAATCTGCTATAATAATCTCGTCCTCTACGATTAGGATTTTGGTGTCCAGTAATTTATTCATTATTTATTTTTTTAGACATCGAAAAATTAAAACCATTATCTGTATTTATATTATAATCCATTTCTAATTGACGACAAATTTTATCTACCAGTTTAGGTTTTATTGACTTATTAGCCAAGCTTATACCATTATCACTATATATAAATAATAGCAACCCATTATTAACCCTTAATGTAAAATCTATCACCTTATAATCTTGTTCTTTAAAGGCATGTTTGATAGAATTAATTAATAACTCAGTTAGTAATAATCCAAAATACATCGCTTGATCTGTTGCTATTTCCAAAGAATTGACATCAAAGTTAGTAGTAATATCATTTTCTTTAAACACATCAAAAAAACTAGTTTTTACATCTTTTAAGTAATTAGCAATATCTATAGTTTGTTTGTTTTCGTTTTTATATAAATGTTTATGTAAAGTAGAAATAGCTTCCACCTTTATTAAAATATTTTTTAGTTGAATTTTTTCTGTCTCCGAGGCTTTTTTAAGTTGATTAGTAATAAGTATAACTACTAATTGTAAGTTATTATTAATCCTGTGGTTTGCTTCACTTAATAAAAATTCGTTTTCTGAAGACAGTATTTGTAATTGCTTATTGCTTTTTTTTGAGCGTTTAAGAAAATAAGCTATTAGGACTGCAACTACAATTGAAAACACAAACAATACTAGTGCAATATATAAGTTTACCTTATTGGAGGCTAATGCTTTTTTTTGATTTATAATTTCCAAATTATTAATCTTAATCTGACTCTCTTTATCTGCCAGCTTGTATTGTGTTTCTAGATTAAATAATAATTCTTCTTTTTTTATTTCATCATATTTGGTTGTTAACTCTAATCTTTGTTTTAAATACTCGTATGCTTTTTCTATATTATTTAGTCTAAAATATAAATTTTGAATATTATGATTAAAGATAATCTCATTGTATAAAAACTTATTTTTTTTAGAAAAATCTGCAGCATAAAGTGACGCTTTTAATGCTTTTTCTAATTGATTGCTTCGTGCCAATACCATTACATAACTAATGTAAGCATCTGCTTCTTGCTGCTTCATATTATTGCTTTTAGCAAAAGCTATAATTTCATCCAAATATTTTAGAGAAGTTTTATAATCCTTTTTACGCTCATAAACCCCAGAAATTTCTAATAATGAATAAAAAACAGCATCATTATCGTTTGTTTTTTTTGCAAGTACTAAGGATTTATTTGAATAATAAAGCGTGGAATCATTCAACTGGTAATGCTCTGTAAAAAGTGCGGCTTTACGATTATAATACTTGGATAAATATAAATCATTTATAGGCGTATTTTTTAATATAACTAAAGCCTTATCTAACTCTTTTACTGCATCAAGATGCATAGCTCTTTTTCTAAAAAACTCTGCTTTTTTTACATAGTATAAAAACTCTAATTGCTTGTCTTTAATTTTGCTAATCGTAATAAAAGACTTGCTGTAGTTTTCATTAGCATTAGTATAATCTAATTTTAATTTATAAGCATCTGCCAATCCAAAAAGTAAGTGTACCTGTTGTTTTTGACTGCTTGGGCTAAGCAAGTGCTTTTTGTAGTAAATTATGGCTGTATCTAATTTATTTTGATCAATTAAATTTTGACCATAAACTAGAACACTATCTGTTTGAGTAAAAGAAATTTGGAAAAAAAAGATAGAAATACATAGAAATAAATATTTCATATTACGTTTTCTGCTTTTTCTTTTTAGCAGCAGGAAATAAGACATTATTTAAAATAAGTCTATAACCAGGCGATGTTGGATGCAAGGATAATTCGGTTTTTGGATCGCCAACTTGGTGCGTATAATCTTCTGGATCATGTCCACCGTAAAAAGTAAAAAAGCCTTTTCCTTTTATACCATGGATGTATTTGGCTTCACCATTTGTTTTGTTTTCTCCCATTATTAAAACATTGGACTTAATTTGGTCTCTGGTAAAAGAAGTTGTTTGTCCCATAAAACCTTTTACTAAAGCTGTATGATTTTGACAAAGCATAGTTGGTATTGGATCCCATTTTGCCGAAAAATCCATTAAAGAAAAGTAATCTGTTTCTTTTGGTATATTGCGTTTCATGGTCATATCAATGCTAGAAAACTCATACACTAAAGGACTACGCTCTAAAGTATAATCTTTAAAAGCAAATGTTTTATCAAAATCAATTTTTGCTTGATAGTTACCATCACTAGCGTCTCCATCAAACATAGGTTCGCAAATATCAATTCCATCTGCAGACAAGGCGATATCAAAACTTTCTGTTGCGCTACACATGGCAAACATAAAGCCACCACCAACTACATAATCTCTTATTTTTAATGAAACGTCACGTTTCTCTTCAGATACTTTGGTATAACCTAATTTAGTAGCTAATGCTTCTGCGTCTTTTTTTTCTTGAATATACCATGCTGCTTGGCGATATCTACCATAAAATTTCCCAAATTGTCCTGTAAAATCCTCATGGTGAAGATGCAACCAATCGTACAACAGTAATTCGTCTTTTAATACTTCTTCATCGTAGATCGTTTCGTAAGGTATTTCGGCATAACTTAATACCATAGTTACTGCATCATCCCAAGGTAATTTACCTTGAGGTGTGTACACAGCAATTTTAGGTGCTTTTTCCAAAACCACAGCTTCCATATTTTTACTTGGACTTGCTATTTCTTTTAAAATTTGCTCTGTCTTTGTATCAGAAATAATTTCGAAACTTACACCTCTAATTTTACACTCACGCTGGATTGACTCGCTATCAGGTAATAAAAAAGAACCACCTCTATAATTAAGTAACCACTTAACTTTAACGTCTTTTTCTAAACTCCAATACGTAATTCCGTAAGCTTTTAAATGATTTTTTTGGGTATCAGCATCCATTGGTATTAAAATATAGGATGCAAACCCTTTAGAAACAAACAGAAATAAGAATAGAAATACTGTAAATTTATTCATTTAAAAATACTTTTTTATAACTTGAAAGATACTTAAAAAAGCAACTGTTATAAAAGGATTAATAGTAAATTAACTGGTAGAGCCTGAGAGTAATTCTGAAATAATTTTTGTTCGAGGAAATTGTTCGAAAATAATTTTAAGAAATACTGTAATTGGAATAGCCATAATTAAACCAGGAATACCCCAAATGTAACCCCAAAACATTAACATCACTAAAACAGCAATAACATTAATAGAAAAGGATTTACCCATAAATATAGGTTCTAAAATACTACCATATAATACTTGTGTTCCTGTTATTGAAATTATAAAAAATAATAATTTACTAGATGTTTCTAACTCGACAAATGCAAAAATAGATAGCAAAATTACTGTAATAAACGAACCTACCATTTGAACAAAATTAATTAAGAACGCAAATAAACCCCAAAATATAGGGAAACTTACATCAAAAAAGTAACATGCTACACCTGTAAAAACACCAGTTAAAAAGCTTACTAAAAACTTAACTTTAATAAATTTAATCAAGTCTTTTTCTATTTTCATAAACGTTTTAATAGACGTGTGCTTTTTTCTTAAAATGGTCCTATTAATTAATTTTTCAACATTAATGGACTCTGCTAACCATAAGACCACAAAAAACGTCGTCATTAATAAAGCTGTCAAAAATTTACTAATAAAACTAATTGTTGGTGATAAGTTATCTAACAAGGCTTCTTTATTAACTAACCTAGTTAAAGACCTGCTACCTTCTACTTTTTCTACACCAAAAAAAGCTTCGACATTATCAACTAGTGTGTTGATTTTTGTTTCTGCTTTAGCAAAAAATTGAGAATCTGATGCTAAAATTTCTCTACTTGATAGCTTTACTAATTCTACTCCAAGCTTTACACCTAAAGCTATAACAAGTAATACAATAAAAACACTGACTGCTTTAGGCAATTTGCGCTTACGTAAAAAACGCATTAATGGTAAAAACAACAATGCTATAAACATTGAAAAAACCAGAGGTACAAATATAAATGACAGCACTTTTAATAAGTAAAATATTATAGGTATTACAATTATTAAAAGTAGGTAGTTAGTTGTTTTTATTTTATCCATTTAAATAGTTACTTATTATTAAAAAGGCACGTCGTTATCATCCTCTTCTGGTGCACCAAAAGCATCATTAGCTGACGGGAAATTGTCTGGAGCAAATGTATTATCATTTGCAGCAGCATTCATTTTACTATGAAATTCTTGACCAAATGGTGTGTCAAAATCATCCAAATTATCAAACTTACCTAAATGACCGATAAATTTAAGTCTAATACTTTCCAAACCACCATTACGGTGTTTTGCTACAATAAACTCACCTTGACCTTCTGTTGGAGAGCGTTCTTCATCATCCCACTCGTCAATTTTATAATATTCTGGTCTGTAAATAAAACTTACAATATCGGCATCTTGCTCAATCGCACCAGATTCACGTAAATCGGATAGTAAAGGACGTTTACTTCCTCCACGAGTTTCTACAGCACGCGATAATTGAGACAGTGCAATTACAGGCAAACTTAACTCTTTAGCCAATGCTTTTAAGTTACGGGAAATAGTCGATATTTCTTGTTCACGGTTACCTCCAGATCCTGCAGCTGTCATCAACTGTAAATAATCAATCATGATCATTCTAATACCATGCTGAGAAGCTAAACGTCTAGCTTTTGCACGTAAATCAAAAATAGAAAGCGAAGGTGTATCATCAATAAATAGTGGTGCTTTTTCTAACGCTTTTACTTTTACGTTAAGCTGCTCCCACTCGTGTTTTTCAAGTTTACCAGTTCTTAATTTTTCTGAAGACAATCCTGTCTCACTAGAAATTAAACGAGTAATTAATTGTACAGATGCCATCTCTAAAGAGAAAAAAGCAACTGGAATATTTGAGTTTACTGCAACGTTTCTAGCCATTGTTAAAGTAAAGGCTGTTTTACCCATACCTGGACGTGCTGCAATAATAATTAAATCACTTTCTTGCCAACCAGAGGTTAACTTATCTAGTTTATTAAAACCAGATGGCACACCACTCATCCCCTCTTTTTTGGAGATTTCTTCAATTTTTTTCTTAGCTTGAATTACTAAGTCTTGTGCAGTTTCACTGGATTTTTTAATGTTTCCTTGTGTGACTTCGTATAACCTAGATTCTGCTTTATCTAAAAGGTCAAATACATCTTGAGTTTCGTCGTAAGCTTCTTCAATTATTTCAGAAGAAATTTTAATTAAACTTCTTTGGATAAACTTTTGCAGAATTATACGAGCATGAAACTCGATATGGGCAGAAGAGGATACTTTTTGTGTTAAAGAAATTAAATAAAAATCTCCTCCTGCTAAATCTAATTTTGAATTTGTTTTTAATTGTGTCGAAACTGTTAATAAGTCAATTGGTTGACTTTCTTGAAACAACATAAATATGGCTTCAAAAATGTGTTGATGTGCTTCTTTATAAAAGGCATCAGCACTTAAAATGTCAATCACTTCATCAACCCCTTTCTTGTCAATCATCATTGCACCAAGTACTACTTCTTCAAGATCCAACGCTTGTGGTGGAATCTTACCTTTTTCAAGGTTTATAATAGTGCTCCTGTCAACTTGATAGCCTTTTATTTGATTGGGTTGCTTCATTTATTGAATATAGTTTTGAGTTATAACTCCGTAATTTATTGATTAAATATTTAAAAAAACCAGATGAAAATTCACCTAATTCTTGACTTAGCGAAAGTAAATAAATTGTTAAGAAATATTAGGATACAAAGTTACTCAATCTTAACAGGTCGTCAACATTTATACTGTTAATAAGTCTGTTTTTTTGTTAATAAGCATAAAAAAAACCTGAAGCATTACACTTCAGATTTTGTTAGCAAATGGTTTTATAAGGTCTACCCTTTAAAAACACCCATATCACAATATTTTTCTATACGCTTATTTACTAAATCTTTTGGTGATAAGTTTTTAAACTCGTCGTATGCACCAAGAATAGCTTCTGTTACAGATTTAAAAGTTGTTTCTCTATCAGAATGTGCACCTCCTAAAGGTTCTTTAATGATATCATCTACAATCTTCATTTTTTTCATGTCTGTAGCTGTTAATTTTAAAGCTTCAGCAGCTAATTCTTTATATTCCCAGCTTCTCCATAAAATTGAAGAACAAGATTCTGGAGATATAACAGAGTACCATGTGTTTTCTAACATCATAATCTTATCTCCTACACCAATACCTAAAGCTCCACCAGAAGCACCTTCACCTATTACTATTGTAATAATTGGCACTTTTAAACGTGTCATCTCTAAAATATTTCTAGCAATAGCCTCACCTTGTCCACGCTCTTCAGCTTCTAAACCAGGATAAGCACCAGGCGTATCTAATAATGTTACTACTGGTATTCCAAATTTTTCAGCAGACTTCATTAATCTTAAAGCCTTACGGTAGCCTTCTGGATTAGCCATACCAAAATTACGGTATTGTCTAGTTTTTGTATTAAACCCTTTTTGTTGACCAATAAACATAAAGCTTTGGTCACCTATTTTACCTAGTCCACCAATCATGGCTTTATCATCTTTAAAGTTTCTGTCTCCATGTAACTCTAAAAACGACTCTCCACATATAGCTTTAATATAATCTAAAGTATAAGGTCTATCAGGATGACGTGACATTTGTACTCTTTGCCAAGGCGTCAGGTTTTTATATATATCTTTTTTGGTAGCAATAAGCTTTTTCTCAATTTGCTTGCAAGTTTGTGTCACATCTACATCACTCTCTTCTCCAATAACTTGACACTTTCCTAATTGCTCTTCCAGTTCTTTAATTGGTAATTCAAATTCTAAATATTCCATAGGGAACGATAGTTTTGTTTATATGTTAGCATGCAAAATTACATTTTTTTTACTTCAAATTTTAAGATTATGATTAAAATGCGCACATTTTAACGTTAAAATTTGATAATCAATTAGTTTGTGGGCTTTTATTCTTTCTGATTTTTTTTAAATTTTTAAGAACTCCATTAAGTAATACAACCCCTAAAATTATAAATGCACCAATGTAAAATGAAGGTGACATAGTCTCAGATTCTGGAAATAGCATCAATGCCAAAATGATTCCATAAATAGGCTCTAAATTATAAGTTAACACTACTGTATAAGGACTAATATAGCGCATGACATAAACAGAGGCTATAAATGCATAGGCTGTGCAAACGGATGCTAACACAAACAACCATAAACCGTCTGATAGCGATATATTAAAATGATTTAAATTAAAACCGTCTCCAAAAAGCAAGATGTAAAGTGAAATAAAAAAAACTCCACTTAAAAACTCGTAAAATGAAATCTTGGTTGCAGAATGCTCCTCTAAAAACTTTCCGTTTAGGACTGCAAATAATGAGGATAAAAATGCAGAAATAATTCCTAAAATCATTCCGTCAATATATTTAAACTCACTTTTTACAATTAAATACACACCTAAAATCACGATAAGACCAAAAACAATCTCATAAGCAATAATTTTACGTTTATAGATTATAGGTTCTATAAAGGATGCAAAAAAAGCACCTGTGGAGAACATTGCTAAAGCAATAGAAGCATTAGCTACTTGTATGGCTCCAAAAAAAGTAATCCAATGTAATGCTATTATTACTCCTGCAATGGATAATTTAATCAATGCTTTTTTGGTAATAGAAATATCGACTTTGGCAATTTTAATGTAAATAAACATTAAAACCGTAGCCATTAACATCCTATACCACACTAGACTAACAGCGTTGATTGTTATTAATTTACCGATAATAGCAGTAAATCCAGCTATAAAAACTAGGACATGTAAGTGAAGGTAATTTTTTAATTTATCGTTTTGCATTGCGTAACAAGAAAAAGGCTAAAACCCCAAAAATTATATTAGGAAACCACACTGCTAGCAATGGTGAAAAGTTAGACTGAGAGGCTAGTGTACCAAATATCTTATCAAAAAAGACAAAAACCATGGCTATGCAAATCCCAAATGCTAAATTGACTCCCATTCCGCCTCGACGTTTTCTAGACGATACAGCTACTGCAATAATTGTAAGTATAAATACTGAAACTGGTAAACTCCATTTTTGATATTTAGCTAACTTGTAACGACCTATATATTTAGAGCCTCGTTTTTCTTCTCTATCAATAAATCTAACTAGCTCATCGTACCTTAAGGTTTCAGCTATGTAACTTTCTGGTGTTAAATCTTCTAAATCAAATGAAAAGATTGTGTCTTTTTTTCGTTGAATATCCAACACATCATCATTATCTCCAATGGTTCTTTTAAAGTAATTACGGAGTATGTAAGCTGAATCCTGTTCGATATATCTTAGGTTAGATGCACTAATCTTATAGGTCATTTTACCTTCTTCAAAATGCTCTAAAGTAAAATTTACTCCTGTTTTATTTTTTGTATCAAAGCTTGTAACGTAAATAATATCGTTGTCATTAATCTGCTTTAATACATTGGTATTATTATTTTCTTTTTTACCTGAGAGGTATTTATATTTAAAATTATTAAACCCTTTACTAGCGTTAGGTGCTAGATATAATCCTAAGACAATGGATAATAAAGCAACAATTACGCCTCCAATTAAGTAAGGTCTTAAAAATCGTGTAAACGATACACCTGAGCTTAAAAACGCTACAACCTCTGTATTATTTGCTAATTTTGATGTAAACCAAATTACTGATAAGAATAAAAATAACGGAAAAAGTAGATGTGCAAAGTATATTGTAAAGTCTAACAAGTACTGCATGACTTCGCCGAAAGGCACATTGTTTTCTAGTATTTTACCAATTTTTTCTGCTAAATGCACTGTAATACCAATTGGTATAAACAACAGTAGCATGACCGCAAAAGTCATTAGATAACGTTTTAATATGTACCAGTCTAATATTTTCACTTATAGACGATTATTCATTTGTTTTACCATTTTATCTTTCCAAGCTCTAAAGTCTCCTGCTAAGATATGCTTTCTTGCTTCTCTAGTCAACCATAAATAAAAACCTAAGTTATGTATGGTTGCGATTTGCTTACCTAATAATTCATTTGTATTAAATAAGTGACGTAAGTATGCCTTACTATATTCCGTGTCTACGTAAGTAATACCCATCTCATCAATTGGCGAAAAATCGTCGCGCCATTTAAGGTTTTTAATATTTATGGATCCGAAGGCAGTAAATAACATTCCGTTTCTTGCATTTCGTGTTGGCATTACACAGTCAAACATATCTACACCTAATGCAATATTTTCTAGTATATTAATTGGTGTACCAACACCCATTAGATAACGTGGTTTATCCCATGGTAGTATATCTGTTACAACCTCTGTCATAGCATACATTTCTTCTGCTGGCTCACCTACTGACAAACCACCAATAGCGTTACCTTCTGCTCCAACACCTGCAATATACTCGGCTGATTGCTTACGTAAATCTTTATACGTACTACCTTGAACAATCGGAAAAAAAGATTGTGAGTAGTCGTACTTTAAAGGTGTTTTATCAAGATGTGTTAAACAACGCTCTAACCAACGATGCGTCATGTGCATGGATCGTCTAGCGTAGTTATATTCGCAAGGATAAGGTGTACACTCGTCAAATGCCATAATAATATCTGCTCCAATACTACGTTGGATTTCCATTACGTTTTCTGGCGTAAAAGTGTGGTAGCTACCATCAATATGAGACTTAAACTTAACACCTTCTTCTTTAATCTTGTTATTTCCTGATAAAGAGTAGACTTGATAACCTCCAGAATCCGTAAGTATATTACGATCCCAGTTCATAAATTTATGTAATCCACCAGCTTTTTCTAAAACATCTATTTGAGGTTTTAAATATAAGTGATAGGTATTACCTAAGATAATATCTGGATTAATATCGTTTTTTAATTCTCTTTGATGCACACCTTTTACAGTTCCAGCAGTACCAACAGGCATAAAAATTGGTGTTTCAATTACACCATGATCTGTAGTTATTACTCCTGCTCTAGCGTTACTTTGTGTGTCTTTTGCTTTTAAATCGAAAGTCATTATATCTCTTTAATCTTCAGCTAGCAAATATATGTAAGAAAAATGCAAAGGGTATTAAATACTTCCTAAAATTGAAAATTTTGTTAATACTTTTTTTAAAATGAATGAATTGTTAAGAAATCTAGCCATTTGGTTAATAAGTGTCCTCAATAATCTTGGTTGTGGGCTATTAAAATCCTAATTTTGGAACAAAATATTTAACCCATAAAACATGGCAAGCACACAACAATTAGAAGATTTAACCACACAGGTACGTAGAGACATTTTACGTATGGTACACAAAGTAAATTCTGGACATCCAGGAGGATCATTAGGTTGCGCAGAATTTTTAGTAGCACTTTATGATAACATCATGGATAGAAAAGAAGGTTTTGATATGGATGGCATTGGAGAAGATCTTTTCTTTTTATCAAATGGACATATTTCACCTGTATTTTATAGTGTACTTTCTAGAACGGGTTATTTTCCTGTAGAAGAATTAAACACCTTTAGATTAATTAACACAAGACTACAAGGTCACCCAACAACACATGAAAAACTGCCAGGTGTTAGGATTGCATCAGGATCTTTAGGTCAAGGTTTAAGTGTTGCTTTAGGTGCTGCCCAAGCAAAAAAATTAAATGGAGACAAACATTTAGTATATAGCTTACATGGAGATGGCGAAATGCAAGAAGGTCAAAACTGGGAAGCAATTATGTATGCATCTGCTAAAAAAGTAGATAACATTATTGCAACTATAGATCTAAATGGACAACAAATTGATGGGTCAACAGATACTGTATTACCAATGGGAAGTTTTAGAGCTAAATTTGAAGCTTTTGGATGGACAGTTATAGACATTGAAGCTGGTAATAATATTGATGCTATTTTAAAAGGAATGGCAGAAGCAAAAAGTTTAACAGGTAAAGGAAAACCTGTTTGTGTATTACTAAAAACAATAATGGGTAATGGTGTAGATTTTATGATGCATACACATGCTTGGCATGGTAAAGCACCTAATGACGAGCAATTAGCTATTGGATTAGAGCAAAACCCTGAAACTTTAGGCGACTATTAATCAACTTGAATTAAGACAACATGAAAACATATACAAATACAGGAAGTAAAGATACAAGATCAGGTTTTGGAGACGGATTAACAGAGTTAGGAAGAACAAATCCTAATGTTGTAGCACTTTGCGCAGATTTAATTGGGTCTTTAAAAATGGATCAGTTTATTGAAGAAAACCCAGAACGTTTTTTTCAGATTGGAATAGCAGAAGCTAATATGATGGGTATTGCTGCAGGTTTAACTATTGGAGGAAAAATTCCTTTTACAGGTACATTTGCTAACTTTTCTACAGGTCGTGTTTATGATCAAATTAGACAAAGTATTGCATATTCTGACAAAAACGTTAAAATCTGTGCATCTCACGCAGGTTTAACTTTAGGAGAAGATGGTGCAACACACCAAATACTTGAAGATATTGGATTAATGAAAATGTTACCAGGTATGACTGTAATAAACACTTGTGATTACAATCAAACCAAAGCTGCTACTATTGCAATTGCAAGTCATGAAGGACCAGTTTACCTACGTTTTGGACGTCCAAAAGTAGCTAACTTTACTCCAGAAGATCAAACTTTTGAAATTGGTAAAGCTGTACAATTACAAACAGGTACTGATGTAACAATTGTTGCTACGGGACATTTAGTTTGGGAAGCTTTAGAAGCTGCAAAAACCTTAAATGATAAGGGTATTTCTGCCGAAGTAATAAACATACATACTATAAAGCCATTAGATGCTAATGCTATTATAGAGTCTGTTAAAAAAACTAAATGTGTTGTTACTGCTGAAGAGCATAACCACTTAGGAGGATTAGGAGAAAGTGTTGCACGTGTTTTATCACAACATCAACCTACACCACAAGAGTTTATTGCTACAAACGATACTTTTGGTGAGTCAGGGACACCAGCGCAATTAATGGAAAAGTACGGTCTAAATGCTGATGCTATTGTTAAAGCAGCAGAAAAAGTGATTACAAGAAAGTAAAAACACTATCTCATTACATAGTAAAGCGTTTAAAACCTTGTGTTTTAAACGCTTTTTTATTTTGTAAAACACTGTCTATTAAGCATTCAAATAATTTGGCATAATTATCGTTATAACTAGTGTTAATCAAAAAACGACAATTATGAACATTTTACAAAAATTTCAGAATGGCTTAGGGTATAATTCAGACTTAAGTAAAAAAGTAATTTTAACATCTATTGGAATACTTATATTTTCAGCTTTAGGTTATGCCCAAAATGGAAATGGATTTGGTTTGAAAGGTGGTGTAAATTACAATGGTAATGGAGATTACTTTGAGTCTATTTCTAACAGTTATCAAAATCCAGATAGAAGCGTTGGCTACCATGTTGGTGTTTTTGGAAAAATTGGCACCAAAATATACTTTAGACCAGAATTGGTTTATACTACTACAAAAAGCGATTATACTGCTGGCGAATTTGAATTACAAAAATTAGATGTTCCATTATTAATTGGCTTAAAAGTTTTAGGTCCTATACAAGTTTTTGCAGGTCCATCCTTACAATATATAATGGATAGCGAATTTGAAAATGCTACAATTAACACTATAGAAGATGACTTTTCTGTAGGATTAAATTTTGGAATAGGATTAAGCTTGGATAAGATTGGTATAGATTTAAGATACGAGAGAGGCTTTAATAATAACGAAGCGACTATTATTAATAATAATAATGTATCAGTATTAAATCCAAATAGATTAGATACGCGACCAGAACAACTAATACTTAGTATATCTGTTATGTTATAAATTTCAAACAATCATAAAAAAAAAGAGCCACTTTATAAAGTGGCTCTTTTTTTATATAATATTTAATTTTTAGTTTGATAAATTAGTATCAAAATCTAAATAGTTTGGTATTCCGTCTCCATCAGTATCATCATTAGTTGGGTCTCCATCTTGATCGATATCTTCATCAATAGTTAACACACCATCATTATCATCGTCATTATCAATAAAGTTAGCTACACCATCACCATCAGTATCTTCATTTAAACCATCACCATCACCATCTAAATCTTCTAAATGTGAAGGGATTGAATCTAAATCATAATCGGTATCAATTCTAGTTAGTAATCCAAATGTAAAATTAATAGGAGAATAACTTGGTATAGATGTTGTTCCTGTTGAAAAATAACCTAACCCAGAAGGAATAAAAGCTGCTCCAATACCATAGTTATGGTTTGTTGTAGTTCCATCACCATTTTCAGTATAGCCATCACGCATTCTAAATTCAACTAAAGCTTCTCTAAAACCATCAACTACTCCAAAAGACGAACCTACAGATGATAAATTAAAAGTAAGACCATCAACATCTGCTCCATCAAACTCTGTCCCATCCAATAAAGTACCATTATATGTTACATTTACTGCATCCAAAGGGTGTGTTGCTTGTCCTAAACCTTCTCTAACACTTAAATAATATAGTTTATAATCTACATCACCTTGAGTAACCGTTTTAAATAATAACTCTGGTCTATCTAGTAATGCTATCGCATCTAAATTGTTATTTGCTTCACTAATTGTATCAAAAACAATTTTAAACGTATCGTTAGCTAATGAGTATGGATTAGCAAAATCAAATTCATCATAATTATATGTATGTGTGGCTAAAAACGCTTCTATCTCAACAATGTTCTCATCATAAACCTCTTGGCTATCTCTAGGCACAAAAGTAAATGTATCTCCATCATCTGTACCACATGAAAATGCAGTAACTAACACAACTAATAACGCAAAAGTGATTTTTCTTAAATTCATTATTCTTATTTTTGATGTGCAAGATACATTTTAATATAATTTTGCACAATAACCTTAACGTCAATTTTAGATAATTTGTATGCGAGTAGATAAGTATTTATGGTGTGTTAGACATTTTAAAACAAGAAACATAGCAACGACTGCATGTAAAAAAGGCCACATTAAGGTAAATGGTAGTGTAGCTAAAGCTAGTAGAGAAGTTTATCCAACAGATATAATTGAACTTAGAAAAGACCAGGTTAACTATAAATTGACCGTTTTGGATATTCCTCCAAACAGGGTTGGTGCTAAACTTGTAGATATTTATCGTGTAGATAACACGCCTAAGTCCGCTTTTGAAGCACAAGAAATGCTTAAATTAGCCAAGGATTATTACCGAAAAAAAGGTGTTGGAAGACCAACAAAAAAAGACAGAAGAGATTTAGACAATTTAAACGCAGAAAACGAGCAATAGTATTATGAGTGTTTTAAAAGATGTAATATTAGATAATAGTGCCATTAACAATAAGTTAAGACGAATTGCTTTTCAAATATATGAGGCAAATATAAATGAGGAAGAAGTTGTCTTAGCTGGTATAGATGCGAATGGTTATATTTTAGCAAAAAAACTGAAAACCATTTTAGCAAAAATATCTCCAATCCAACCAACACTTTGTAAAATATCCATAGACAAGAAAAACCCAAGAGACCTAATAAAGACCTCTCTAAAACCGGAACAATATCAAAACAAATCGGTTGTTTTAATTGATGACGTGTTAAATTCAGGTACTACTTTAATTTACTGTGTAAAACACTTTTTAGAAGTCCCTTTAAAACAATTTAAAACTGCTGTTTTAGTAAACCGAAATCATAAAAAATTTCCGGTAAAAGCAGATTATAAGGGTATATCGTTGTCAACCTCTTTAAATGAGCATGTTCAGGTAGATCTAGAAGGTAAAGAGTGGAAAGCTTATTTAAATTAACTTTTTTAAAATATTATTAATTGTCTCTTCTTCATCATTAGTAGCTTCAACAACTACGCTTGCTTGATTATAAAAATAAGAGCGCTCAAATAAATGTTTAGCAATAAAGTCTTTTAAAGCAACTTTAGTTTCTAGATGACTAATTAATGGTCTTGTTTTATTTAAAAATAATCGGTCTGTCAAAATATCTAAATTAGTTCTTAAATAAATAGTCTTAAAATCATCTAGTTTATTTAACCATTCCATAGTATTATAAAAACAAGGTGTACCTCCTCCTAACGCAATTATTGTTTGATCTGTATTGGAGGTTATTTGTTTTAAATAGGTCTGCTCAAGTTTTCTAAAATGGATTTCACCTTTAGTTTTAAATATATCAGAAACACTCATTTTTTCAAACTCCTCAATATAATTATCTAAATCAATAAATTTAAATCCCATTTTTTCTGCCATTTTCTGACCAATTGTTGACTTTCCTGAAGCCATATATCCAATAAAAATTAAATTCATTTTTAAGCTTATAAATTGATTATTAAAACCATACATATTTGAGAAACAAAAAAACAAAAAAAAAATCAAAAATAGCCTTGTATTATTAATAAAAGCTATTATATTTGCACCCTCGTAAAACAAATGACCAGATAGCTCAGTTGGTAGAGCATCTCCCTTTTAAGGAGATGGTCCTGGGTTCGAGCCCCAGTCTGGTCACTTATTTTCAAGCTATAGTTTGAATTTATTTTGTGACTATTACAAAATATAAAAATTGTTTTACTGACCAGATAGCTCAGTTGGTAGAGCATCTCCCTTTTAAGGAGATGGTCCTGGGTTCGAGCCCCAGTCTGGTCACAAAAAGCTAAGCGTCTTGCTTAGCTTTTTTTTTGCTTCACACCTAACATTACGAACCTATATACATTCTATTTCTTAAAAATATTTAATCTAAAACCGCATTAAAAGATGCAGTTTGTTAATTATTTCAAAATGTTCACGTTTTTATAGCTGAAATTCATTTTGTTTAATTAATTTAGCTAAACAATGAACAATATAAAAACTAAATTTAGTATTAAAGATCTTGAGAATCTCTCAGGTATCAAAGCGCACACCATAAGAATATGGGAAAAGCGATACAATCTATTTGAACCTAACAGAACAGAAACTAATATTAGATATTACAGTTTATCTAGTCTTCAAAAAATATTAAACATAAGCTACCTAAACAATAACGGTTACAAAATATCTAAAATAGCTAATTTGGATAGTAAAGATATACCAACTATTGTTAGGCAGATTGCCGAAAAAAAAGAGGGTAATAACCATTACATTAACGCTTTAAAATTGGCTATGTTCAATTTTGATCAATCGTTATTTTTTACAACTTACGAAGATTTAAAAACAGAGTTAAGCTTTGGTGATATTTTCTATAAAGTATTTGTACCATTATTAGATGAAATTGGTATGTTATGGCAAACAGACACCATAACGCCTGCTCATGAGCATTTTATAGTAGAACTTATTAAACAAAAGATTGTTTATAACATAGAGACTTCTTTAAACAAAAAGAATTTAGTAGGCAGTAGTGAAGTGTATGTGTTGTTTTTACCAGATAATGAAGTACATGAATTAGGTTTATTATTTACCAATTACGAATTAATTAACAAAGGATTTCACTCAATATATCTAGGACAAAGTGTCCCTTTAGACAGTTTAGAGTTTTTAAAATCACAATACGATAGCATCACTTTTATTTCGTGTTTTACGGTTAAGCCCGAAAAAGACGACATTAACCAATATTTGGCTGATTTTAATTCCAAAATATTAAAAAACACAAACAACAAATTAATAATTTCAGGAAGAATGACTGCTTTTATAGACAGTACTTTAAACCCTAAAATAGCATCGTATCAATCCACTAAAGAGGTTCTTGAATCTTTACAACACGTTTTAGCATAAATGAGTAAAAATATCGCAATTATTGGTTCTGGATTTTCAGCACTTTCAGCCTCTTGTTACTTAGCGCAATCTGGACATAACGTAACTATTTTTGAAAAAAACAGTACTGTTGGTGGTCGTTGTAGACAGTTAAAAAAAGAAGGCTTTACCTTTGACATTGGTCCAAGTTGGTATTGGATGCCAGATATTTTTGATAAGTTTTTTGCAGACTTCAATAAAAAAACATCTGACTTTTATCAATTAGATAAACTTTCGCCTGCATATAAAATATTTTTTAAAGATGACGAAATTACTATTGGTGATACCCTAGAAAAAATATGTGCCGAATTTGAACGTATAGAAAAAGGTAGTTCTGTTCCGTTAAAAAAGTTTATTAATAAAGCTGCCACTAATTATGATATCGCTATTAATAAAGTGGTATTAAAGCCTGGAATATCACCTTTAGAATTAGTTACACCAGAAACTATAATGCGTGTTGACCAATTTTTTAAAACCATTAGCAGAGATGTTAGAAAAAACTTTAAAAACCCTAAATTAATTTCAACTTTAGAGTTTCCGGTTTTATTTCTTGGTGCCAAACCAAACAAAACACCATCGTTTTATAATTTTATGAATTATGCCGATTTTGGTTTAGGTACATGGCATCCTAAAGGTGGCATGTATGAGATTATCAAAGCCATGTCATCATTGGCTAAAAGCTTAGGCGTTACTATAAAAACCGATAGTCCAGTAACTAAAATTAATGTGTCAGACAAAAAAGCAACAGCAATAATTGTTGGCAACCAAACACTTCAATTTGATGTAGTTTTAAGTGGTGCAGATTATCACCATTCCGAAACATTGTTAGACATAAAACACAGACAATACTCAGAAAAATATTGGAGTAAAAAGACATTTGCACCTTCATCTTTACTTTTTTACATCGGTTTTGACAAAAAATTAAACAATGTGCAACATCATAATTTGTTTTTCGATACAAATTTTGAGACACACGCTGAAGAAATTTACGACAATCCAAGTTGGCCAAAAGACCCTTTGTTTTATGCTAATTTTCCATCAATAACAGATAATATTATGGCACCAAAAGGTTGTGAGACTGGATTTTTTTTAATACCAATAGCTCCAGGAATTGAAGACACTACTGAAATAAGAGAAAAGTATCTAAATATTATTTTAGAACGTTTTGAGAAATTAACAAAACAAGATGTTAAAAATAATATTATCTTTAAAGAGTCCTTTTGTGTTAAAGACTTTATAAAAGAATACAATTCATATAAAGGTAATGCCTACGGAATGGCAAATACATTACTACAAACCGCCTTTTTAAGGCCAAATTTAAAAAGTAATAAACTGAAAAATCTCTACTTTACAGGACAATTAACAGTTCCTGGACCAGGTGTCCCTCCTGCTCTAATTTCAGGAAAACTAGTAGCAGAATTAATTAATAAACATCATAACGTTTAAAATGAAAACATTATTCGATTCTGTCTCATACGACTGTAGCAAGATTGTTACGCAATCTTACAGTACCTCTTTTTCTTTAGCTACAAAAATGCTTGCCAATACCATAAGACAAGATATTTATAATATTTATGGCTTTGTAAGATTTGCTGATGAAATTGTAGACACTTTTCATGAGTACAATAAAAAAGAGCTTTTTAAACGCTTTGAAGACGATTTAGAATTTGCACTTAGAGATAAGATAAGCTTAAATCCTATACTTAACGCTTTTCAACATACCTATCATAAATGTAATATTGACAAGCATATGGTTGACTCTTTCATGAAAAGCATGAGACTAGACCTGTCCAAAACTAAATATACTACTGATCAAGAGTATAAGGATTATATTTATGGATCGGCAGATGTTGTTGGGTTAATGTGCTTAAAAGTATTTGTAAAAGGAGATAACGAAAAGTATGAAACTTTAAAAAGCACAGCAATGTCCTTAGGTTCTGCTTTTCAAAAGGTTAACTTTTTAAGAGATTTAAAAGCTGATCACGAATTATTGGATAGAACCTATTTTCCAAATACGGACTTAACAAATTTAACTGAAGCGGATAAGCTATACATAATCAATGATATAGAAAACGATTTTAATGAAGGCTTAAAAGGCATTAAACAATTACCTATTGAAGCTAAGTTTGGAGTTTTTATGGCTTACCGTTATTACAATCAATTATTAAAAAAATTAAAGAAAACACCAGCTTTAGAAATCAAAAACACACGTATTAGAGTTCCTAATTATAAAAAAGCAGAACTCTTAACACGAAGCTATGTTAAATATCAACTCAACTTATTATAATAATGCAAACAATATATTACATATTAGTTTTTTTAGGAACTTTCACTGCAATGGAGTTTATGGCGTGGTTTACACATAAATACATCATGCATGGTTTTTTATGGAGTCTTCACAAAGATCACCACCACAAGGATCACGACAGTTGGTTTGAACGTAACGATGCTTTTTTTATATTTTATGCTATTGTAAGTATGACCTGTTTTTATCTATGGAACTACGAAAACGTTTGGTATTGTCTACCAATTGGATTAGGTATCATGGCATATGGTGCAGCCTATTTTTTAGTTCATGACATTTTTATACACCAACGTTTTAAAATATTTAGAAACGCTAATAATTGGTACGCAAAAGGTGTAAGACGTGCGCACAAAATTCATCATAAACATCTAGGAAAAGGTGATGGTGAATGTTTCGGGATGTTATTTGTACCGTTTAAGTATTTCAAAAGATAAATTATTATATACTTTTTAAATAATGTCTAAAAACCATTATGACTATATTATTATTGGTAATGGTTTAGCTGGCTTACAACTTGCTTTAGCATTTAACAATGATAGCCATTTTGCAAATAAGCGCATCGCTTTAATAGACCCATCTACTAAAACAAGTAATGATAAAACTTGGAGTTTCTGGGAGCAAAATACAGGTTTATGGGAAGATATTATTCACCAAAAATGGTCAAAAGCAACCATTTTTGCTTCAAACAAAACTATTGATTTAAAGCTAAATCCTTACAGTTATAAAACCATTCGTGCTATTGATTTTTATTCGCATGCTTTAGCAATTCTTAAACAGAATAAAAATATAACATTTATAACAGAAACTGCAAACTCTGTAACGGATGACAATATTATAAGGGTAAACACCAATAAAAATTCGTACACTGCCAATCATGTATTTGATAGTCGCATAGCTCATGATGCTATTTCAAGATTAGATCAATACACGACCATAACACAACATTTTAAAGGTTGGATAATAAAAACTAACACAGACGCTTTTAATCCTGACACTATTACCATGATGGATTATAGATTAAAAGATGGTGATCAAACCACTTTTAACTATGTATTACCTTTTAATAAACGTGAAGCTTTAGTAGAGTTTACTTACTTTACTGAACATACAGTAGAAGAACATGTTTATGATAGTTATATTAAAAAATACATTAAAGACTATTTGAAAATTGAAGATTACCAAATTATTGAAACCGAAATGGGTCAAATACCAATGACCAATTTCCCTTTTGAGCAATCTAACACCAAAAACATTACTAAAATAGGAACAGCTGGTGGTTGGGTAAAAGGTAGTACAGGTTATTCTTTTAAGTTAACAGAAAAAAAAGTTGCGACAATAATTGCTAATATTAAAGCAAACAATACACCATCAACAGACTTATTTAAGGCAAAATATAAGTTTTATGATAAAATATTTTTAAAAGTTTTAAAGGACGAAAACCATAAAGGTGAATGGATTTTTGAAAAATTTTACTCTAAAAATTCAATTCAAACTATGTTTAGATTTTTAGATGAAGACTCGTCGTTTAAAGAAGAATTACAAATTATGTATTCGTTATTTTCTTGGAGTTTTATAAAAGCTTTTTTTAAAACACTTTAGTCCTTAAGCAATTTATTGATTATTGATTTAACCGAATCACTATTCCAATTTGCTGCACCATTTTTATCGATTACAACTTCTCCCTTTTGATTTATTAAAAACGTTCTTGGAATGCTATTTACATTAAATAGTTCTATTGATGGTGCATCAATGGGATTATAAACTTTAAAAGTGTATTCGTTTTTGTTCATGAAGGCTTTAATGGTTTCAGGTTTTTCATTGGAAACAAAAACAAATTCAATTTTATCTTTATAAGTTTCATATAATTGCTGCATACTTGGTAGTTCTGCTATACAAGGTGGACACCATGTTGCCCAAAAGCTAATCAACACGATTTTATTTTCTGCTTGACGGAAATTGTATACCTTATTATCCAAATCTATTAAATTCCAATTGTAGTTATTAATTTGTACTCTATCTGTTTCATTCTCTACGTTTGGAGCAAACAAAGCTAACCCTTTGTGGATTTGTATTTGTACAAACTGTCTACTTGACGGAATTACTAATATTAAAACTATAGCTAAGTAAACTAAATTTTTAAGCGAAAACAACGGTTTTTTCATGACTATAAAATAAAAAAAGCACCTAATAATTTAGGTGCTTCAAAAGTAACAAAACTATTTGTTTTTATCTGTTTACTGTTCCTGATAATGATTGTACAGGTCCTGTTCCCATTGCTATAGAGGTATGCACAGTTGCATCTGTTGCTACCGTTTGTAATAATGGTTTTAGCGTAAAAGGAGCTGTACTATTATCTGGACTAGGCTCTACTGAAATTACAATAGTTTTTCCTCTTAAATCAGTTGGAAACGCAAATCCTGTAGGCGCATTTTGTAAATAATCTTCACCTGGATAACCTGGACCATCTCCTAAATCTCCTTTAAAAGGTGATGTTGATGCATTTGCATCTGCCATCGCTGGATCTGTAAAAGTACCAGTACTTATTGGAGTACCATCAATTACAGCCCAACCTTCATATACCCAACCATCTGATAGTACAGGTAAATCTAATCCTGCAACAGCTGTTCCAGTTGCATTATCTAAAAACCATACTCCACTTTCTTCATTAGTGTCATCAGCGTCTGTTGGTGTTGCTAAAATAAATTTTCCTGCTGCTGCAGAGAAATCTGCAACTAAATTTGAGTTTACATTTGCAGAACTACCTGAAAAATCTCCTGCTAAAATTTTTGTTTCAGCTGGAGCTGGATCTAAATCTAAAGCTGGCTCGATAGACAACACAAATGCTGAAGCAGAAGCTAATTGAGAACTTGATACTTGAAATGTTTTTGGAAACGTAACATCACTAAATGTTCCTGTGGATACTGGAGATCCATCAACAATAATCCAACCTTCATAAACAAAATCATTACCCAACGCTTCTAAATCGGATAGGTTTAATGTTAAAGTAGACGTTTCTGATTGTTGTGCAGTTGCGTCGTCATCACTACTGCATGATACACTTAATACTCCTAAAGCTAAAACAGCTAAATACATTTTTCTAATCATAATCTTGGTTTTAATTAATTAATTTTTCTTTAAAGAGTCGATTAACAAATCAATACCTTACGTTTTAATCAAATAAATTACATTTTAACCATCAATTATTCAAAACATAACTACAATTTGATAGAAAATACTCAATAAAAATAGTTTTTATTGATAATTGTATAAAATCAAAATTAAACCTTTAAGTCATTATCATTCAGACTTATAAATTGTAATCGTTTTTAATTATGATCATAAAAAAACTCCTGATAAAAATCAGGAGTTTTAAATTTATAAAAAATCAAAAATTATGCGTTATTCTCTTTTTTAATTAAGTTTAGCGCACTTCCTTCGTTATACCAAGCTATTTGAGCTTCATTATAAGTATGGTTTAAAACAATTGTATCCTTGCTACCATCTGCATGCACTAACTCTAAAGTTAATGGTTTATTTGGCGCAAATTCATTTAAATCTATAAAGTTAAAGGTATCATCTTCTTGGATTAAATCATAATCAGCTTCATTCGCAAAAGTTAATCCTAACATACCTTGTTTTTTAAGGTTTGTTTCGTGGATACGAGCAAAAGATTTAACTATTACCGCTGCAACACCTAAGTGTCTTGGCTCCATAGCTGCATGCTCACGAGAAGAACCTTCACCATAGTTATGGTCTCCTACTACTACAGTTTTAATTCCTGCTGCTTTATACTCTCTAGCTGTATCTGGTACTCCACCAAACTCTCCTGTTATTTGATTTTTAACAAAGTTAGTTTTCATTCCAAATGCATTAACAGCACCAATTAAACAGTTGTTAGAAATATTATCTAAATGTCCTCTAAAACGTAACCAAGGTCCAGCCATACTAATATGGTCTGTTGTACATTTTCCAAATGCTTTAATTAATAATTTAGCACCAGAAATATCATTACCTAAAGGCGTAAAAGGTGTTAATAATTGTAATCTTTCAGAATCTGAAGCGACTTTAACTACTACTCCACTTCCATCTTCATCAGGAGCTAAATAACCGTTATCCTTAACTTCAAAACCTTTTGGAGGTAATTCCCATCCTGTTGGCTCATCAAACATAACTTCCTCTCCATTTTCGTTTAATAACGAATCCGTTAAAGGGTTAAAGTCTAAACGACCAGCAATAGCAATAGCAGCTGTAATCTCTGGAGAGGCTACAAAAGCATGTGTATTTGGGTTACCATCTGCACGCTTAGCAAAGTTTCGGTTAAACGAGTGTACTATACTATTTTTTGGTGCATTTTTAGGATCGCTATATCTTGCCCATTGTCCAATACATGGACCACAAGCATTAGTAAATATTTTAGCATCTAATTTTTCAAAGATTCCTAAAATACCATCTCTATCTGCTGTAAAACGAACTTGCTCAGAACCTGGATTAATACCTAATTCTGCTTTCATTTTTATGCCTTTGTCTAAAGCTTGTTGTGCAATAGATGATGCACGCGATAAATCTTCATAAGACGAGTTAGTACAAGAACCAATAAGTCCCCATTCTACTTGAATTGGCCACTCATTTTCAGTTGCTTTTTCTCCCATTGTTTTACCAACTGGAGTTGATAAATCTGGAGTAAACGGTCCATTTAATAATGGTCCTAATTCTGATAAATTAATATCTATTACTTGATCAAAATATTGCTCAGGGTTTGCATAAACCTCAGTATCTGCAGTTAAATACTCTTTAACTTCATTTGCTGCATCTGCAACATCTGCTCTATCTGTAGCACGTAAATAACGCTCCATAGACTCATCGTATCCAAAAGTTGAAGTTGTTGCTCCAATCTCTGCTCCCATGTTACAAATTGTACCTTTACCAGTACAAGACATTGCTTTGGCACCTTCACCAAAATATTCAACAATTGCTCCAGTTCCACCTTTAGCAGAAACAATTCCAGCAACTTTTAAAATAACATCTTTTGGTGCAGTCCATCCAGATAATTTACCTGTTAATCTTACACCTATTAATTTAGGAAATTTAAGTTCCCAAGCCATTCCAGCCATAACATCTACTGCATCAGCACCACCAACACCAATAGCCACCATACCTAAACCACCAGCATTTACTGTATGAGAATCGGTACCAATCATCATTCCTCCTGGAAATGCATAATTTTCTAAAACTACTTGGTGGATAATACCAGCTCCTGGCTTCCAGAAACCAATACCGTATTTATTAGATACAGATTCTAAAAAGTTAAAAACCTCACTACTTACGCTATTTGCGTGTTTTAAATCTGTTGCAGCACCTTCTTTAGCTTGGATTAAGTGATCACAGTGAACCGTTGTTGGTACTGCCACTTTATCTTTACCTGCTTGCATAAATTGCAATAAAGCCATTTGTGCAGTAGCATCTTGACATGCTATTCTATCTGGAGCAAAATCCACATAGTCTTTACCTCTTGTGAAGGCTTTATTAGGTGTTCCGTCCCAAAGGTGAGAATACAAAATCTTTTCAGAAAGTGTTAAAGGTTTACCTACAACTTTACGTGCTGCGTCAACACGTTCTGTCATTTGGCTGTATACCTTTTTTATCATGTCAATATCAAATGCCATATAGTATGAATTTTAAGGGTTGTTAATTTGTTTTAAAGTCTTGCGAATTTACGAAAAATTGAAGCATTTTAAAAATATATAAGGAAATTGAATATTCATTGAATTAAATTCAATAAAAAAGAATATTAACTACCTAAATGTAGTAAAATGATAAAATAAGATACTATAAAATAATAAATTAACAAGAAATCTAATTTTTAAACCATCGTTTGTACCTTTTAGAATCTCTAAATTTTAGAATTGGATATTCAAAAAAGGTAAATAGCAGGTAGGAAAGCACAAAAGTGATAACTAAATATAAAAATAAAACACCAAACTTACCTACATAAGTTAGTTCTAAGTTTTTTGTAAAATGCTGGATACTTAACAACACAATAGAGTAATTAATTAAATATATTGAATACGACCACAAACTAATATTAGTTATAGTTTTTGATAAAAATTGACTTGATTGCCAATTGGAAAACATAGGAAATGTAAGCAGTATACTTATGGATAAGAGCGCTAAATAATAAACATTAAAAAACGTACTAAAACTATCTGGATTTAATTGATTAAATAGTATTAATAGATGAATTCCTATAAATAAGAAGACACCAATTATCAAACTTATATACCTGTAACGCACCCAAGTATTGCTGTAATAAAAAGCAAAAAAAGCACCAATAAAGCCATAGTAAATACTATCTATCCTGTAGACCACGACTTTACGTAGCGACTTACTCCATGAAAAATCTTGAATAGCTATTGATGCCATATTATCAAACAAAAACCTGTGATAAATAGCACTTGCTATAATGACTAATGTAGTTAATAAAAACATCCATTTTGTCACCTTTTTAAAAATCACTCCTAATAGAATAAAACAAACTGGTCCTATTATATAAGCAAATTCCTCGATTGTCAAACTCCAAGATTCAGTGAAAAAATCAGGTTGTTTTTGAGATAAATTTTGAAGAAAAAAGAAATACTTATATAATTGATTTGGAGCGTCCAAATTAAACAGGAATAACAACCCAATATTTATAATTAAAACCAGATAATAATTTGGCAATGTCCTTAACCAACGTCGTAACCAAAAATTAATAAAATCTGTAATAGAAGTTTTATTACGTGCTATATGCTTTATTAAGATGGTACCAATTAAAAAACCACTTAAAATAAAAAATAAATCAACACCAATAGTTCCAAAAAACTGTATAGTTTTTATGATACTGGATTGAGAATCCGGAAATAATAGCAACGTGGCATGAGAGCATATTATTAAAATAATAGCCAATGCTCTAACGACATCTAAACCAAATATTCTTTGTTTATATGTTGTTATAGTTTCCAATAAATAAAGGGTAAATCGCTATTGTCTAGCTACTTTAATTAATTTGATAATACCTAAAAATATAGCGCAAAATTCTATAAAAGTACCTGCTGTTAATAATAGACTACCATAAGGTTTATGTTGTATTTTAAACATGGCGCCTACTATGGTTAATATTATACCAATAACTAAAAGCACCAACGGAACTTTAAATTGCTTCAAACTCATATTAAAAAAGGCTTTTAATAATATGTTCGATGGTTACACCTTCGGCTTCAGCCTTATAGTTTTTAATCATTCTGTGACGCAATATACTTGTTGCTACAGCTTGAACATTTTCTATATCTGGAGAAAATTTACCGTTAATAGCAGCATGTGTTTTAGCTGCTAAAATTAAGTTTTGTGAAGCTCTAGGACCTGCTCCCCAATCTACATACTGTTTAACTAGATCTGAAGCAGCTTCACTAAGTGGTCGTGTTTTTCCTACCATAGTTACAGCATACTCTATGACATTATCTGCCACAGGAATACGTCTAATTAGTTGCTGGAAATCTGTGATTTCTTGAGCAGTAAATAACGCATTAACTTTAGGTTTATGATCTGATGTGGTTGCTTTAACTACATCTACTTCTTCTTGAAAAGTAGGATAATCAAGGTTTATAGCAAACATAAAACGGTCTAATTGCGCTTCTGGAAGTGGATAAGTCCCTTCCTGCTCTATTGGGTTTTGTGTTGCTAAAACAAAGTATGGTAAGTCTAATTTATAATGATGCCCAGAAACGGTTACTGCACGCTCTTGCATTGCTTCTAGCAAAGCAGCTTGTGTTTTAGGAGGTGTACGGTTAATCTCATCTGCCAATATAATATTAGAAAATATTGGTCCTTTTATAAACTTAAATTGTCTGCTTTCATCTAGGATTTCACTTCCTAAAATATCACTAGGCATTAAATCTGGTGTAAACTGTATGCGTTTAAAGTCTAGTCCTAGTGCTTGCGAAATTGTATTAACCATTAACGTTTTAGCTAATCCTGGAACACCTATTAATAAGGCATGACCACCAGAAAAAATAGAAATTAAAATCTGATTAACAACATCATCTTGACCTATAATAACTTTTGCTACTTCTTGTCTTAATGCATTATATTTTGTTACCAGAGATTTTACTGCTGCAACGTCTGACATATGTTTTACTTATTTTTTTAACCAGTTACTACTAAAGTCACAATCTCTGTGAGATTCGCTAATTTTAATGTAAGTATCTAATATTTTTTCGTTTTGCCATTTACCGATAGCATCAAATTGCTTTTCGTTTAAAGCTAATTCTTTAATTTTTAAATAATCACGTGCATAATCAGCATCATGCTCATCAATTCTATCCGTTACTGTGACTAACTTAAACTTGATATTACCTTGTCTGTCAGTATCTGTTAACACCTCACTAATTGTGTTGTTTTCTAGACCTTGTAATTGCCCATATAATTCCGGATCCATTCTAGTTAGTTCAAAATTATAATCCTGAGTTTGTGGATTAATTAATTGACCACCTTGGTATTTAGTTTCTTTTTCGTCACTAAACTCTCTTGCTGCATCAGCAAAAGTATAATCACCTTTAGCTATGTCTGCTTTTATTTTTTCAATTTTTTCTTTGGCTTCTAAAACTTCTTCATCAGATATTTCAGGAACTAATAAAATGTGACTTACATCATATTCTTGACCTCTAATTTTTTCTAAATAGATAATATGGTATCCGTAATCTGTAGCAAAAGGCTCTGATATTTCTCCTTCTTGTAAAGAAAAGGCAACATCTCTAAACTCTTTAACCATTCTTGGTTTAGATCTATTCATTGGAGGTAATTTTCCTCCTGCTTTTTTAGAACCTGGATCTGCAGAATAAAAAGCTGCTCTAGATCTAAAACTTTTACCGTCTTCTTCTATTTCTCTCTTAAATTCTTTTAATCGATCTATAACACGTTGTTTTTCCTCATCGCTTACTTTAGGCTCAACAATAATTTGTGCTACTTTTAATTCTGTTCCAAATCTTGGACGTTCTTCTTTTGGTATTTTATTGAAAAACTGACGCACTTCTTCTGGAGTAACTTCTATATCTGCAATAATTTTCTTTTGCATCTCAGAAGCTAACTTATTGCTTTTGTTAATTTCAAACATTTCTTCTCTAAAACTAACTTCGTCTTCTTTTTTATAAAACTTAAGTAACTCATCCATGTTACCATTAGTTTGTTGTAAAAATTGTTGAACTTGTTGGTCTACGTATGAACGAATTTCGGCATCACTAATAACAATACTATCTTGGATGGCGTGATGTGCATATAATTTATCTTCTAATAATTTACCAAATAATTGACAACGTGATACACCTTGTATAGATGCACCTTGTGCTTTAAGTTGTAAAATCATTTTGTCAATATCACTATCTAAAACAATGTAATCACCCACTACCGCAGCAACACCATCTACTTTAAGTGCTCCACCTGTATTAGTGGTATCTTTAACTTGCTCTTGTGCTGTTTCGTCAATTATTTCTTGAGCCGAAGTAGCAAACGTTGCTAATAATATAAACGCTAAGGCATTTAACGTTTTACTTTTAATTGTAAATTTCAAATTGTTTGTTTTTAATGGCATCTTTAGTAATGTCCTTTTCTAATTGTTTTATTAATTCCAATTTTCGTTTGTTAACAACGATTTGGTTAATGGTTGGTCTAACGTACTCCAATGGAGCAGTATCGTTTCGTAACAACACATTATTTATTTGCATCAAATATAATCCTAATGAGTCTTTGAGTTGTATAAAATTAGATTTTTTTAACAATTCATTTTTGTTATCTAATGTCACGACAGGTATTTTATTAATAACCTGATCAACCCTTATCCATAACGAATCTTTTAATGAATAAGATTTAAATTGTATTGAAATTGAATCTAACTCTTTTTTATCTGACTTATTAAAGCGTTTAAATTTGGTTTTAATTTTTTCTAAATCTAAGCGATTTGCTTCAACATTAATATATCTAAACTGAATTAGATCTTCATTTAACTTAAAGGCGTCTTTATTTAAATCGTAATATGTAGCAGCTTCTGTTACTGATACTGTGGTGTCTAAATTTTTAGATACTAAGGCTTCCACATAGGCTTTACTATACAAATCATTTTTGTATTGTTGTATTAACCTATCAAATTTTTCCAATTTTGCATCAGACAAATTAACTTGCGCATTTTGCACAAATAGTTGTTGTGTTGCCCATTTATTAATAAAGTTATTAGCAAAAATAGTACTGTCTGATTGGCTTAAATTTTCTGGCAAGGCCTTTTTTAAATCACTTGAATATAAAAAAACTTCTTCTACTCTAGCAATAGCATTTTCTTGTTGTGCAGGTTTAAAATAGTCACAAGACCATAAAACACCTAACATTATTAATATGTAGCTTAGTTTTTTCAATTTATTTTAGTTCTTCTTTTACTTGTTTTAATGCGTCCTTGTTTATTGTAACCTTATACTTTTTAGTTAATTCTAAAAGCCAGTCTTTTTCTTTTTTCTCCTGAAAATCTGATACTACGCTACCTTTAGCTTGCTCAAATGTTTTTTGAGTTTTAGGTAATATACCATTTACTTTAACGACACTGTAAGCATCATTATGTTTAAAGACTTTAGAAACTCCAGTTTTCAGATTCAGCCCTTTTGGTAATGCTTGATGTGTTGTATCTAAAGTATCGATGATAAAACTAACATTTATTTGGTTGTCCGCGTTAATTTGTTTTTTAATATTATCTGTAGCTATATTTTGCTCTAGTAATTTTGACACTTGTTTAATTACAATTTTTTTAGCAGAAGAGGCCACAATTGCATCAACTCTGGTGTCATAATAGTAATTAGCTTTGTGTTGATTGTAATAGTCTAACAATCCTACTGAATCTTGTTTTGCAGCATTCCAAATTTGGTTTTCCATCAAATCAAACAGCAACAATCCATCACGATATTCGCTTAACACTTGTGCATATTCTTGGTTTTCAGACTCTAAGTTTTCTTCTTGATACGCTTTTAAATTACTTTCAACAAAAACTTTAAAATTATCTTCTGCTAATTGTTTTAATGACACTTTAGCTTGTCGTCTACGTTGACTTTTAAATAAAAATTGAGCAAATTCAATTTCTGGTATTTGCTTTGTTCCTATAGTTAATAGTGTTTTTTTACCTATAAATGTTGCAGGAATGGTCCAATTACTTGCAAAATAATCATCCGATAGGATATTAATAATAGGCGTTAAGTCTACTGTTGTCAAATCAACATTATATGTTTGTAACAAATTTTCAATACGCTTATCACTAATAACTTTAGATCTAGAATCACGTTTAATTTTATTTTTTAATTCTAATTCTAAAGCCTCAAAAGGTTGTATTCCATTTTTTTCAATCAGTTTAATAATATGGTAACCAAACTCTGATTTAAAAGGTTTAGACACATCACCAACGTTAGTTAAGCCAAATGCTTGTTCTTCAAATATTTTTGAACTTAATTGACCAGCTGAAAACGCATTTAATTTCCCACCATTACTACTTGAACTTTTATCATCAGAAAACTGTTTAGCTAAAGCACTAAAATCTTCTCCTTGCTTTAGTCTTTTATAGATTTCGTTTATACTATTCTGGGCTGTTTGCTCTGCTTTATCATCTGTTAACATAATGTGTGCAACGGTAACATCACCTCTGTTTTTACGTTTATTATTTACAAAAACTACATGGTAACCAAACTGCGTTCTAAAGGGTTGTGACCATTCTCCAACCGCTGTATTATATGCAGCATTTTCAAATGGATATACCATTTTAAAAGCGGTAAAAAAGCCCAACTCTTCTGCAAATAAAGTTTGACCATTATGGATGTCTTTTTTTACTGGCTCAAAGCCTTCGTTTATAGCTCGATCTCTTAGTTTTTTTATTTCTTGATAGGCTAACAATGTATCTTTTGGGCTTGCGTTTTCATCTATTTTAACCAAAATATGATTGGCATCCACTTCTGTTAAAAGTCTTTGGTAACCTTCTTGAATTAGCTGATCTGTTACCTTACTATCATTTAAATAATTTTTAGCCAATTGGCTTTTATAGCTTGAAAACTCTCTTAAATAAGCTGGTTTTTGATCCATCCCTAAAGCCTTAGCTTCAGCAATTTTAAGTTTATACTTAACAAATAAATCTAAGTAATTATCAATATCCTTTTGAGAGTCGTCTTTGACTAAATCTAAGTTTTTGCTATATACACGCTTAAACTCTGTAGTATAAACTGGCACATCATCTACTGTAAATAAAACAGTATTAGTTTGCGCATTTGCAAATAAACAGGTAAAGAAAAAAGAGAGGAATGTAATACGTAAAATATTCATTTTCATAATTAAGCCACATTTGTTAGCAATGTCTGCAAAAATAGTAATATTACACTATTAAACAATGACTTTTAAAACGATACTTTAAAGTAATTATTATAGTTTTTATACTAGTTATTTTTTAAAAAACTAAGTCCTCAAATTATTTAAAATTTTAGACTTTCTTTAAAAATTAATTTACAACAAAAACTTATATTTACCATCAAACACATATTTATAGATTGTAATTATACAATTACTTTTATTTAAGCTTACGTGTTATTTTTTTATATGAAATATACAATTACAGTATTAATTAGAAAACCTATTGAAGAATGCTTTAGGCTTTTACAAAACCATGAATCCAGAAAACATTGGCATCCTGGTTTAACTAGTTTTGAGCATTTAAGCGGTTTACCTAATGAAGTAGGTGTACAAATGAAACTAAACTACACTTTTGGCAAACGAAAATTGAGTGTTATAGAAACTGTAACTTATATTGAAAACAATAAAACGGTACATTACAACTTTGATTCTGCAGGCATGCATAACATCCAAGAAAACCAATTTAAAGTCGTTGATGATAATAGCACATTATGGACGTGTAACAACGAGTTTTTACCAACTACATTTTCTAAACGTCTAATGTTACTTTTAATGCCAAAAGCAATAAAGTTACAATCGGAAAAATATTTATACGATTTTAAAAATTATATAGAAATAGGAAAGTCTGTTAAAAATTAAACATGAGAAAACTTAAATTAATTTGGGACTTTAGAGGTCCTGATGCTTTAAAAATTGCCCAACACCACGAAATACATCTTAAAGAATATATAACTTTAGAAAAAACTGAATTAAATATTACAGGTTTTGAAACACTTAGCGATATGCATAGCATTGCTTTTATGGTGGTTAATGAAACAGAAATGAAACCCATACGTGATGCATTAAAACCACATCGTGGACAAGTTTACGCAGAATAGTTATATAACCAATAATAGTACACCATAGTTTTAAGCTATTTAAAACATACTATATTAGTTAAATGTTTATTAATTATAATGTTACCTTTTTGATAGACAAAATACGCTTAAATCTCTTGTCATTACTTATGCACGTTAGGTGATAACACTGGCTATTCTTCTTTTAAAACAAATCTAATTATTGTACCTTGCACTCCTATTTTAAAGGAGAAATTATGAACAATAATAAAATGATAAATTATCTTAAAGATGTACTTCAAAACATGCCAACTGGCTGGTTGAATTTAACAACGCATCGCTTAGATATCTATAACGAAAAATTAGCTAAAACTGAATTTTTAGATCAATTTGAGAATTTATATAATAACAATAATGCTGAAGCTTCCGCTTTAAACCAATTACCAACTGCTTACGATTATATTAGACTTGGTCATCCACTATCTTGTGTATTAGAATGGGTTATTGCTGATTTAAATAATTTAAAACCTGAAGCGGTTATAAGTTTTTCATCTAAAACAACTCCAATTTTATCTGTTTTAAGAAAAAATCTTTTAGCGGATAAAAACACACAAATCAATTACATTGGTCAATTACCAAGTATTTTTGATGCTGAAGTATTACGTAACGTTTATGGTTATAATTTTGAATTAAAGCAAGTAGATTCTGCTCAAGACATAACTGATTTTAATGGTAGTACCATCTTTATCAATCAACAAAACGATATATGTCATGCAAATTTAACCAGTAACATAGACTTTACGGTTAACTTACATAGTGATTTAGGAAGTGTATTATTAGTAAATGGTGCAAAAAACGAAGCTTATATTTCTGACATACAACATGTAAGACGACGAGAAACCATTGCAATGACACCTATTAATTGCTTAGCTGCTTTACAGGATTTAATTAACACAACATCATCAGACTATACAAGTAGCACTTTACAGACAGATAAAGCTAAGGTCCTGGAAACTATTAAAGCCATTACAGGATCACCTTCTAAACCTTTAGTAGGCTCAAGTGGATTATCAATCCAGTATGCTATCATGATGGGGCTTATACATGATGCGTTAATTAACCACAAAGGAAAAGACATTAAGTTTATTGTTCCTCCAAACTGTTATGGTGGTACTAACGATCAAGCTAGACGTGTTGCTGCATGTATTGACAATGTAGAAGTAGTAGATTTACCTGTGGATGGAGACAATGACATGGTTACAAGTATTGATACCGTTTTAAACACTATTGCAAGCCAAGATGCAGTACCTTATATTATTGCAGAAATTCCGACAAATCCTAGAGTTGAAGTTCCAGATCTTTTACAATTAAAGGCTGCATTAAGTAAAGTTAGACACACACCAAATGGTGATATAGCAATAGACCCAGTTTTTATTTTAGATCAAACCTTTTGTCCAAATGTTTTATTTTTAGGTGAAGACAAAATACTATCTAGCGTAAGAACAATATCTTATGCAAGCGGATCTAAATTTCCTAGTGGTGGACATTGTACTGCTGGTTATTGTGTAGGTAATACTAAAACGCAAGATTTAATGGTTCACATAGAAAACCATTTAACCCTTTGCGATAATGAAGCGACTAATCTTCAATATGAAATTTTAGCAAAACAATTACCTTCAATGAATCAAAGAATTAAAGACGCTTACAGCAATACTCGTGAGTTTGTTAATTTTATACACGATACGCTACCAGAAGCTAAAATCAATTTTGTATCAGAAGCACTTGCTGAGCAAGATTTTACACCTTCTGTTTTCTCGTTAGACCTTCCAACAAAAGGAAACACAGCACAAGAAAAAGAAGATTATAAACGCGCTTTAAACTTAAAATTAATTAACCTAATGATTACTCAAATTCCAAGTGAGAGTAAATATTGCGTTAGTTATGGTCAATTAAATGGTTGCTACTGGACTATTCCTGCAACCTCAACACAAGGCACAACTAAAGAAGGTGATAAAGATTACATCGTACGTGCCTCCTTATCTCCTAATCTAGATTTAGAACTTCATAAAAAAGTATTTCTAGACTTTGTAAAAAGTATGTAACCCAATATTATCTCCAAATATATTTTAAAATGAAAAAAAACTACAATTTTAAATTAAACAAAATTAGCATCCTACTGTTATTATTATCCTCTTCGCTATTTGCACAAGTTAACGACGAGAATTTTGATGGATTAACTCCCAGCCTTAGAGGATTAGACTACACCACTAATGGTATTAGATTTCAACAGATAGCACCAAATGTAATTAGTCAAATGGCATCCTTATCGGAAGCTTCAACTTTTATCATTACTCCTACAAGTTCTGATTTAGGCTTACTTTTTAACATAGATAATTCTGGGACTATCTCTGGTCCTAATATTGGCGCTTTTGATTACAGAATTGGAAGTGCTGACGGTTCAGAATTTAAAATGGTATCAATGGAAGCTGATATGTCTGCAAATCCTGCAAGTAATGGTTATGCTTTTACAGCAACTGCTACAGGTTACAGAGATGGAGTAAGTGTGGTAAGCGATATTATTGACTTCACAATTAGCGATAATAATGGCACCATAACATACGCCAAAGACGCTATACCAGCTGCCAATGGTGGTACACTTACTTTTTCGGAAGCTTGGAGTAATATAGATGATATTAGATTTACTGGTGGTAATTCTAGCTCAATATCCCTTTTGATGATTGACCAATTAAACTTTTCTCCGCCTAATACTCTAAGTATTGTTGATAATACTTTGGCTTCAAATATTACTATTTTTCCAAATCCAACCAAGGACATAGTTACTATTGACTTTGCAGTAACTACTGTTTCTAATATTAAAGTTCATAATATTTTAGGAGAATTAGTTTTCGAAAAGGATAATATTATGGATAATAAATATTCATTTCAATTAAATCAACCTGCTGGTCTGTATATAATAAGTGTAATAACAGAAAATGAGCAGTTACAACTTAAATTGATAAAAGAATAATTTCCTTTTTAGATAATCAAAAAAAAAGCGCGACCTCAAGTCGTGCTTTTTTTATACCAATTTTAAACATTACTAAAATAGATTAACTTAGTATTTATCTAATTTAAAATTCCAATGTATGTTTCAAAATAAAAACCACATAATTTTACTTTTAAGTGTAATACTATTAACCTTATCCTGTGCAAATACTAAAAACAATACTTCTAATTGTTTAAACAGTGTCAAAGGTACATTAGTTAATAAGACTGGTTTAGATGGTTGTGGTTGGATGATTGCATTGCAAGATGGTAAAACAGTAAATCCAACTAACCTTAATAGCTTTGATATTAAATTAATAGATAATACTAAAATCACTTTTGGTTATAAAGAAAAAAACGATCTTTTTGACACCTGTATGGCTGGTAAAATTGTAGAAATAACTTGCGTCACTTTGGACTAGTTTGTATCGCTAAAACCTTGTTAAAAGAGTACAAATAGTTTTTAAAAAACAACACTAAGCTTACCTTTAAGTAGTAATATTTTAAACACCAAAACTACTATTATGAAACAAATACTCCTAAACGATGGTAATAAAATTCCTCTAGTTGGATTTGGAACTTATAAATGCATAGAGCAAGAAGGGATAGATTCCGTATCTACTGCTTTATCTAAAGGCTATCGGTTATTAGACACAGCTGCTATTTACGGAAATGAAGAAGCTGTTGGCAAAGGTATTAAAGCTAGTGGTATTGATAGAAAAGATATATATATCACCACAAAACTTTGGCGAGAAAATTTAGGCTATCAATCTGCTAAGGACCAATTTAATAAATCCTTGCAACGATTAAATGCAGACTATATTGATTTATACTTAATACATTGGCCTGCTAACGCTAAAAACTACGATAATTGGCAACACGCTAATGCAGAAAGTTGGCGCGCAATGGAAGAATTACAAGCTGAAGGTAAAATTAAATCCATAGGAGTTAGTAATTTTTTCCAAGAACATTTGGAAGCGTTATTTAAAACTGCAAAGGTTATTCCTGCTGTTAATCAAATTGAGTTTCATCCTGGGTATTGGCAGAAAGAATTAACCGAATACTGTCAATCAAAAAATATAACTATTGAGTCTTGGTCGCCTTTAGCTCGAGGAAAAGTAGTTGATAACCAACTTTTAAAAGACATTGCCAAAGCACATCAAAAATCGGTGTCACAAATATGCCTTCGTTGGATTACTCAGCATAACGTTATTATTATTCCTAAATCTAATTCGCCAGAAAGAATTGAAGAGAATATTAATATTTTTGATTTTGAACTGTCTGCGGACGAAATGAAACAAATAAACAATCTCCCAAAAATGGGGTTTAGTGGAGAGCATCCTAATTTTTGGCCTGATCGTATTAGTTAATTAAAAATATACTTTAGTTTCACAGTAATTTAAAGCACAACCTAAGCGTTGTGCTTTTTTTTATCTAAATGTGTTAAAAAACATTAGTTAAAAGTTAAATGGTTTTGTCTTAAGTTATTATAACTTATATTATTTTAATGATGTTAATTAAACTAATTATATTAATGCTAATGACAAACCAATTATACCCTAAAGCCGTAATACCTGAATCTATAAAAAATGAAATCGAAACTGCGTTGTCTTTTTATCCAGATTTAAAAGACACTGCAATTAATTTTGAATTCAAGAAAAACATTAAAAAATCGACTATGCAAGCACAACCAACTGCTAGTAGTTTTTTAAAAAGAAAAGGACAACGATCTTATAATATTTTTATAAGTGAAACTGTAAAAATTTCTGGTGAAGTTTTATACACAGTAGATATGCCACAAGAGGTATTAATAGGGTGGATTGGTCATGAGCTAGGTCATGTTATGGATTACAAAAACCGAAGCAACCTCAACCTGATGTGGTTTGGTGTAAAGTATCTATTATCCGACAATCATATTGCAACTGCAGAGCGTGCTGCAGATACTTATGCTGTACAATCAGGAATGGAACAATACATTTTAAAAACAAAGGACTTTATATTAAGTCAAGCAAATTTAGAGCAATCTTATATTGCACGAATTAAAAAATATTATTTATCTCCAGAAGAAATCATGGAAATTATAAATCAAAGAGATGCCAATCTTTCCGAGTCTTAATTTTTAGCAACAAAGGCTTCCCAATCTTTAAACTTATCCTCTCCCATGACACGTTCCATTTTAACCTGACCTCCTTTTTTCTTATTAGCACCACTCCATTCTGCAAAAATCTCTGGACTAATTACTTCTACTTTTACGCCTTCTAAAGCTTTACCTCTTGCAACTTTGTAGTTTTTATTAGCATTTTTTAAAAACTCATCTAATGCGTTTGCAATACTATTATTTGCTTCGTTTAAACTTTCAGATCCTAAATACCAACTATGGTAAAAACCATCTTCAAAACGTTTAGCACATAAAGTATATTCTGGGATTGTTGTATTAAACTTTTCTTCAAGATGCCTAATAGCATCATCCAATTTATTTACTGATAATTGCGATCCTACAGTGTTTAAAAAGAATTTAGTACGACCAGTAATTTTGATTTCAGCACGATCAACATCAGTAAACTCAATAGTATCTCCAATCAAATAACGCCAAGCACCACTTACTGTACTAATAATGACTACATAATCTTGGTCTATTTGCACGTCTTTTAAAGTCACACTTGGCGCTTCGTTTTTTAACGATCCATCTGGATTAATATATTCTGGTTTAAATGGTACAAACTCAAAATAAATTCCGCCATCTGTAACCAATTGCATCGCATCAGTCTCTGGTCTAGCTTGAAAAGCTAAAAAACCTTCTGAGGCTAAATAGGTATCAATCACAGTTACTGGTTTTCCTAATAATGCATTAAAACTTTTTTGGTAAGGCCCAAAAGCAACACCACCTGAGGTATACACTTGAAGGTTTGGCCAAACATCGTGAATATTGTCTACTTTATGATAGTCGATAACCGTTTTTAACATCAGTTCCATCCAAGACGGAATTCCGCTTAAAGCGCCAATATCCCATTGCTTAGCTCGTTTTGCTATGGTCTCAACACGCTTATCCCAATCTTCAATTTTAGCTATATCTTCACCTGGTTTATAAAACCCTTTAAACCATGATGGAATATTACTAGCTGTAATACCACTTATCTCTCCTTCTAAATGATCATCTTTTTCTTTTAAATCTGTAGAGCTTCCTAACATCATCGCTTCTTTGCTAAAAAACTCGGCAGGCAAATCAAAATTACTTAATGCTGTGACTTGGTCTATTCCTGCTTGCTTAATTGCAGATAACATATCATCAGTCACAGGAATACGCTTACTAGTTTTTCCTGTGGTACCAGAACTTAATGCAAAATAAGACGGTTTTCCAGGCCAAGTTACATCCTCTAAACCTTCATGTAGTTTAGACCACCATTTGTCATTGATTTGGTTGTAATCAAAATAAGGTACACTATTAGCAAAAGCTACTTCTGGATTATCTGCTTTGCTTATTGCTTCAAAGTCATACGCCTTACCAAACATGGTGTCTTTAGCAGTACTCAATAAGTTTTGTAATACTTTTTGTTGTGCTTCTACAGGGTTAACTTCCGGAGTTAATGCCTCTTTTATGTTTATGGCACCTTTAATAATGTTTCCTATAATTTCCATGCTAAATATTGTTGGTTACGATGGTATATTTTAAAGCAAATACCCTTACTAATTTTATAGTTTGAAAATAGAACTATTTAAGCACTTCTTTAGTGTTGTTATAGTAAAATTAACACTTAGTTATAATTGGCTACAACAACTTAAAAATTTTGAAACAATAAAAAAGCACAACCAATGGTTGTGCTTTTTTTTATATAATTTAATCCTAAAACTTATCTAGAATAATTAGGAGACTCTTTAGTAATGGTAACATCATGCGGATGACTTTCGTTGATACCTGAAGCGGTAATTTTAACAAAGCGTCCTGTGTCTTGTAAAGTGGCAACATCTTTTGCTCCACAATAGCCCATTCCTGCTCTTAAACCACCTATAAATTGGTGTAAGCTTTCATATAATTCTCCTTTATAAGGTACACGTCCAACGATACCTTCTGGTACTAATTTTTTAATATCGTCCTCTACATCTTGGAAGTAACGGTCTTTACTACCTTGCTTCATAGCTTCAACAGATCCCATACCTCTATACGATTTAAACTTACGTCCTTCATATATAATAGTTTCTCCTGGACTTTCTTTTGTTCCTGCTAGTAACGATCCTAACATAACTGTATCTGCTCCTGCAGCTAATGCTTTAGGAATATCTCCTGTATATCTAATTCCTCCATCTGCTATTACAGGTACTCCACTTCCTTTTATTGCTGCTGCTACTTCTAGCACTGCACTAAATTGAGGGAAACCAACACCTGCCACAACACGAGTCGTACAAATAGAACCTGGTCCAATACCAACTTTTACTGCATCTGCTCCTGCTTCAACTAAATATTTAGCTGCTGCTCCTGTTGCTATATTACCAACTATAACGTCTAATTTTGGGAATTTTTTCTTAATTTCTTTTAACACATTTACTACACCTTTAGTGTGACCATGTGCAGTATCAATTACAATAGCATCAACACCTGCGTTTACTAAAGCTTCGGCACGATCTACAGCATCTCCTGTTACACCTATAGCTGCTGCTACTCGTAAACGTCCAAAAGTATCTTTATTTGCTATTGGCTTTTGTGTTAACTTAGTAATATCTCTAAAAGTAATTAAGCCTTCTAACTTATCACCTTCAACAATTAAAAGCTTTTCAATTTTATGTTGTTGTAATATTTTTTCGGCATCTTTTAAGGACGTTCCAACAGGAGCAGTAACTAGATTTTCGCTAGTCATAACCTCAACAATTGGTCTGTTTTTTTCATGCTCAAAACGTAAATCACGATTAGTTACAATTCCTTTTAATAATCCATTATCGTCTACTATAGGGATACCACCAATACCATGCTCTCGCATTGCATTATTAGCGTCTGCAACTACTGCAGTCATTGGTAACGTTACAGGATCTATAATCATACCACTTTCGGCACGTTTTACTTTACGTACTTTAGTCGCTTGCTGCTCTATAGTCATGTTTTTATGTAACACACCAATACCACCTTCTCTAGCCATAGCTATAGCCATTTGACTTTCTGTAACGGTATCCATAGCTGCAGAAACTATTGGTACGTTAATGGTAATGTTACGTGTAAATTTTGATTGAATGTTGACTTCGCGAGGAAGAACATCAGAAAAAGCAGGTACTAAAAGGACGTCGTCGTAAGTTAATCCTTCTCCTACTATTTTATTTTCGTGTGCTGTCATTGCAATTAGAATTAATTGCGAGTAAAGATACGTTTTATATATTAATCAAACTGCATAATTAACGGATTGTTGCTTAAAATTTAACCTCTAAGGTTGTATAAAAATTTCGGTTAGCCGAAGGAATGATTCCTGGTCCAGGATATCCTGTTGCACGTCTTGTATAATAAGCGTTATCCAAAAGGTTGTTTACTCCTGCTTCTAGCTTAAATTGTTTGTACTTGTACGACAAAGACACATCTAAGACATCGTATGCAGGAATCTCTCCAATTACACCACTTATATTACCTTCTGTCGCATTAGTCGCATCTGTAAATTGAGAGGACAAATAGGTATATTGAATATTAGATAAAAAGTCTTTGTAACCTAATCTAACACCAGTTTTAAAATTATAGTTTGGTATAAACTCCACCTTACTACCTTCTACTCCAAGCTCTTCAGATTTTGTATACTCTGAGTCTACATATGAAAAATTGACATAATAGTTAAGTATATAATCTTCGTTTTTTAGCAGTAGGTTTTCTAAATTAAATTCTACTAAACTCTCAATACCATACATCATAGCATCTCCAACGTTTCCTCTTTCGCTTTTAATATTTCCGTCAGAAAGTACACGTTGCACAAATCCTATTCTGTCATTATAAAATAAGCTAAACGCACTAACGTCGTACGATATATTGTTAGACCATTTACCTCTTGCTCCTGCATCCACAGTAAACCCACTTTCGTCATCAATATCTGGACTAATAATAAATGCTGGATTATTAATACTTATATCAGAAAATGTTACTGATCTGTAGTTTTGCGAAATATTTCCGTAAACCTCAAACGCAGTACTTGGTTTATAACTTGCACCTAAACCTAATAACACAAATGAGCGTTCCTTGGTTAAGTCATCTTCAATTTTTTCATTTAAAATAACATTACCTGCAGCATCTGTATTTATACGTCTAAAAAAACCATCACTTTGGGTATTAATATATTCAAATCTAAAACCAGGAGTTATAGATAGCTTATCGTTTAAATACACAATGTTTTCTCCAAAAACAGCAACATTTAAATTAGGGTAAGTAAAGCTAGATTGGTTACTGTAATTTGGAAATGCATCATACTGAAAATCAAAATTTGGATCTGAACCATCACTTCCAGGACCTTGCTCAGAGGTGTTTTCTGCTTTATAAAACTTAGCACCAAGTAAGCCAATGGACTTTTTACCAAACAAATTATAGTTGGTTAAAACTCTGGTTTCAAAACCATAGTTATCAAATTCTCCTTTTATAAAATCTCTTTCTGTATTAGCATCAGGTTGATCCACACGGTTAGTCCTAAACCCTAAAGCGTCTCTAGACGCATTTAATCCAAATGCATTAAATGTAAAGTTTGTGTTTTCAGAAAACTTATGAGACAGTTTTAAATTATACAGCAACCAATCCACCTGAAACCAGTTTCTAGAACGATTACTTTGGTATGGGTCTGCTTCAAACTGATCATCGTTTAATCCTCCACCTTGCTTAGCTAAGTATCTTAAATAAGTTACCTCTCCTTCCAACTTAGTATTATCATTAAACTGATATCCTAAATGCGCGTAAAAATTTTTAGATTCAAAATTAGAGTTTGGTCTAAATCCGTCTCCTTTTTTATAGTTAAAAAACGTATAATAACTAAACTTACCTTTGGTACCACTTGCGCTAGTAAAGTTGGTGTATAGTCCATTACTTCCAACCGTGTTTCTTGTAATCAGTTCTAATGGTTTTTCAGTATTTGGTGTTTTCATTTTAAAATTAACCAAACCACCAAATTGTGTTCCGTATTGCAATGAAGCTGCACCTCTAACAATTTGTATTTCTTGTAATGCCTCTGCAGTTGGTGTGTAATAACTCTCAGGATAACCTAGTACATCTGCACTAATATCGTATCCATTTTGGCGTGTATTAAAATTAGCTGTACGGTTTGGATCCAAACCACGTCCACCAATATTTAACTGTAAACCTGCATCGTCATTTTGATAAATGTTTAAACCTGCTACTTGACTGTATAGTTGTCTGGCATTATTAGCACCAAGATTGGCCATAGATTGGTCTATTAAAACTACTTCTGTCTTTTTTCCAGCGTAAATAGCAGTGTCTTCAACGTCTGCTAATTGTTTTAGGCTAAATAATTTTGCTTTTCTAACGGTAATTTCTACTTCAGACAATGTTGTTTCGCTTAGAGGTAGTAATATTATTTTTAAGTTTTTAGCTTCGGTTGACGTCACTGTTTGCTCTAAAACTTGATATTCGTAATTAAAAAAAGTTAAATTAAGTGTTGCTTTTTCAGTTTCAAAATTAAAATTACCGTTAGCATCAGACTTGGTTATCAAACCCTTAACGGTATCATAAACGCCAACATCGCTTAGTGCTTCGCCATTTTGATTAGTAATTGAACCAGAAATTTGCTGTTGTGCTAACATGCTAAAAGCAGATAACATCAATAATAGTAATAGGTTATAGTCCTTTAATTTCATCTGTAAATGGTAAAATCCAGTGTTTATGTTTAAACGATTCTTTTTCTTGGTACAAATTTACGCTTTCGTCAATAAATAATTGGCTTAATCGTCCATTTAAAGCTACATAACTTTTAGCGTGCACTTGTACATTTTTATAGCCTTGTTTGGTAAAATGATCGCCTAAGTAATGTGCATATTCTAAAATAAAATCAGGCTGAAAACTCATTTGTTTTTCCTGTAAAGGCGTCAAAAAATCGGCATTATTGACTAAAAACGTATTCCCTTGCTCATCCTTAATTTTAAAGGTTGTGTTTCCCATTTTTTCTATTAACATCACTCGCCATGAGAAGCGATAACCTTCTTCTGTCCAAAACAATTCGCCTGGATACAACAAATATCTAAACGGAAGTAACAGTTGCACCACAAAAAATAAACCTAGAATTGGTAGTACTAATTTACGATGACGTACTGTGTAGACTGATTTAAATGCTATAGGTTGCGCTTTCGCGGAAATAAAGCCAAGCAGCGACTTTATTTTTTGTATTATTTTATGATGAAACGAGGCATCAAAAAAGATTAATGCACTTACTATCATAACAAACGGAAACATCCCAATAGGAAACAAAACACGTGTGAATACATGGAAAAATATGACCATTATAAAAGCTACAAATCGTGTACGTTTGTACAGTAAAAAAAACGGAATTAGTAAATCATATAACATACCTGACCAGCTCATAGCGTAATGAAACCAATCTTGCTGCATAATAGTTTCGCCAATAAATGGTAAGTCGTATTTAGAGCGTAACCAAATTTTTAAGGGTTGGGCTTTTAATAACCAATCGCTGTTTATTTTGGCTAATCCTGCGTAAAAATAAACAATACCTAACAGTAGTTTTATAGCGTCTATACTCCATTTAGGAATACTTTTATAGCTAATTTTTGATGTATAGTTATCTAATGAAAAATAGGCATTAGCTGGTAAAAACACCATTAAAAAGCTAAGAATACTTATAAAGTAATAATGATTTAAATAGGTGGTTTTTTCGATTAACTCTATATAAGTAAAGCTAATAAAAAAGGTAATTATGGCTAATCTGTATTTATAACCAATAGCGACAAATAAAGCTGACAAACCACAAATAAAAAATAGTAAATAGGTATACTCACCTAAGGATTTAACCCATTCAAAACCGTAATACTTAAAATGAAATTGAGGCTGTACATAAACCGTTTCAATCCATCCTTTTAACCAATAACGAATCATACCATAACACATCATTAATCCAAAACCAATCCTGAACACAGCCAAAGGAGCTGCATCTGTGGTTTTGTTTAGATATGTTTTTAGGTTTAATTCCATAATATAAAAAAAGGTTGACTCTTTTAAATCAACCTTTTATTTATTATTGTTACTTGATATTAATCTCCATCTGCATCAACGTAATCTACGCTTACATTAAAAGCTTGTAACATATCTACTTTTAAAGATATAACTACTAATTGTAAGGCGTCATACGCTTCAGTCATTTTTACACTATCAACTTCAACTTGCGTTTTTAAATCCGCATTTAAATTTTGTATTTTTTGTCTAGCATCATCAATTCTTGTATTAATTAATGTTGCTAAATCAGTTCTGTCCAATGCTACTAAATACTTATAAAAGCCTTCTCCTGTTGGAGTTGTACTAGAGGCTTTACCATTATAGATATTTTGTACATTATCTAAAGCTATAATTGCTAAATCTCTGGAGATTGTTCCATTATAAATAGCTTCTGCTTTGTCTGATAGTGAGGTTGCAGAAAATACACCTGCGGGAATACCAAACTTATTAGCACGTAATCCTTTTTCGAAATAAAAAATATAGTCGTTTATAAATTTATTTACTGCACTTGATGCTGTATTTTCTGTGCTATTAACAAATACAGTTCTGTAATTTGTTGTCCAATCCGTTAACACGTTTTGTGTTAAGCTATTCATTTGTGCAATTAAATCTGTTAAGTATGTTACGTAGTTTGCGTTTGAATACTTATTTAAAATGTCTGCATCTGTTGCTGCTATACCATGTAACATGTAGTCTACAGCAGGAAAACCCACAGCATCATTATTAGCAGCTGCTAATAAATCGTAGTTTCCGTTGGCGATATTAGCTTCAATGTCTGCTACTGTTGTAGGATAGACATTCATTTTAAAGTTATATTGTAATATTTCGGCTTGACCGATATTAAAAGGCTCTACTAATTGCCAATCTTTATATGCACTTACAAAAGCAGCTCTAATATTATCCAAATTAGCTTGGTTTGGCGTTGCTGTAAACGTATTATTTACATCAGATAACGTTTGTAAAGCAGATTTTAAGTTTTGAATCCTTGGTATAATTATATTGTCTGCTAAGTTGGTTTGCATGGCAACTCTGTTATAATTATCTGATGTAGCATTACTGCTACTTCCTGTGTCATCAGACTCAGAACAAGCTACTATTAACAACATAATAGCAAAAACGTAAACTAACTTTTTCATAATTAATAATTTTTCTTTTTCAGTGTGCAAAAATAATACATAGCAGTCGTTTAGATAAACGACTGCTATAATAAATTATATATTTATAAACTACTAGCTTGACCTGCAGTAAAATAAAACTGAGCAGCTATAGTATTAGAAATGGCATCTAATGAAGACGCTGTTACATCCCAAAAGCCATCTCCTAACATTAACTGATCTAACATTTGTTGTACCTCGTCTTTAGTAAAGTAAGGATCGTTTGTACCTGGTTGTCTTGTAAATTGTAAGCTATAAATAAATCCGTAAGCTTCTGACAATGCATGAAATGCTGATGCCTTATCTAAATCTAAATTAGCTTTACCTTGTTGTAAATAATAGATGGCTCTAATACCAATAACAGCAGATATTTTTCCTCTAATTACTTGTGCTTGTACATCACGTAATTCATAATCTTTAGCAACGATTGCTGCACGACCTAATTTAAATGCGTTATAGATATCTAATGCTATACCTTCAAAATCAGGATCTTCATTTACCTTAGCAACATATTCACTTAAAAATTTATCTGCTTCGTATACTGGTACAGCTGGATTGTCTTCATTACCATATAAGTAACCGTAAGCCTCATCCCATTTGTGCTCCATGGTAGTATAGTTATTTGTACCATCTAATACACCAGCCGAATTATTAGCTTTGTTATCAGCTTCGTCTAAAACAGATAGACTTAAATAATTATTTAACATTTGGTCTACCATCAATGCACCAATTACACCTTTTGCAAATGCTTGATTATACTCTAAACCTCTGTCATTTACATAACGTGTTGCTCCACCACCTACTTGCTGTAATTGTCCTGCAACTCCTGCTGTTGCTGTTGTTGACCAATTAGGGAATACTGTATTTACTTGTTCTTCAATAAAAAAATCAAAAGTCGCTTTGATGTTATTGGCATCTGTTGTATTTGCTGAATAAAAATCTGTAGATGCTGCAATTTTACTTCTTACGTTTTTATCTGATGCGTTTAAATTTGCGTCTGAAAAATCGTTAGCATCTTGCACGTGTGCAAACATGTTATCTAGAATAGCTTCTGTATTAGAAGGGTCTACCATACCTGAAACAATTTCTTGAGCCATTTGGATACGTGTTGTTTGACCACCAAAGCTAACTGTAGAGTTTCCATCTCTTTCAAACGTATACGTATCTGGAGCTGTTACATTATTAGTAAAAACCTGATTGTTATCATCGTCACTGCTACAAGACGTTAGTGCTAACGTAGCAAATGCAGCTAATCCTAATGCGATTTTTTTCATTTTTTTGTGTTATATTAAGTTTAATTGTTATTTAGACTAATTACAAATAGATTTGCAATTTGACTGCAAAAATAAAAACGAAAAGCATTTCATGCAAGTTTATTTAGAATAAATTTAAATTAAAAACACAAAAAGACATTAACAGTATGTAAATCAAAAAGTTACACCTGTTAAAGTTCTTTAATTTTTTATGAAAGTTAATGAGTTATAGGATGGTTAGTGGTAGGCTTTAAATATTTTAGAGGCCTCATTGTAAGCACTTTCAAAAGACATCGCATTTAAATTATTAACCTTTTTTGAAGTTAAATAGGATAACACTTTTTCGGTTGGCATATTACCTGTTAAATCGTCTTTAGCCATAGGACAACCACCAAAACCTTGGATTGCACCATCAAAACGTTTACATCCTGCTTTGTAAGCAGCGTCAATTTTTTCAAACCAAGAATCTGGTGTGGTGTGTAGATGTGCACCAAACTCGATATCCTTATAATGCGGAATCAAATTAGAGAAGAGGTACTCTATATTTTCTGGATTTGAGGTTCCGACAGTATCACTTAATGATAAGATTTTTACTCCCATTTTACTTAAACGCTCAGTCCACTCTCCTACTATTTCCACATTCCATGGATCTCCATAAGGATTACCAAATCCCATGGATATGTACACTACAACTTGTTTATTAGCTGCATCTGCTTGATTTAAAATATCCTGAAGTAAAACGATTGATTGTGCTATAGTCTTGTGCGTGTTACGCATTTGAAAATTTTCTGAGATAGAAAACGGATAACCTAGATAGTCTATTTCTGGGTGTTTACATGCGTCTGCTGCACCTCTAGAGTTTGCTATAATAGATAACAATTTACTACTAGTAGTACTTAAATCTAGTTTAGATAATACCTCTGCAGTATCCACCATTTGCGGAATTGCTTTTGGAGATACAAAACTACCAAAATCAATTGTATCAAAACCAACACGAAGCAACGATTGTATGTATTGCACTTTTTGATCTGTAGGTATAAACTGTTTAATGCCTTGCATGGCATCTCTTGGACATTCTATAACTTTTACTTGATTTGACATTTTGTATATAATTCTTCTATAAAAATAGTTTAATTTTCTGAAAGGAATATAAAAATAGCTATACCAATAAACACAACAATCTGTAACCACTTTAAAACCAACCCAATATTTTTACTTTGTTTTAAATAATCCGAAATAAATCCTGCTAAAATTGCGATTAATGCAAAAACTATAAAAGACGTAGCCATAAATAATAGACCTAACACATAAAATTGAGTAACAGTATTAATGGTATCACTATATAAATACGCTGGAAAAAATGCCAAAAAGAAAATAGATACTTTAGGATTTAGCACATTCATGATCACACCTTGTTTAAACAACTGTATCAAGCTTTTTTTTGGAGCAGCATCATTACTTAGGCTCACAGTTGCATCACTTTTAAAAACTTTAAAAGCCAAGTATAGTAGGTATATTGCACCTAAGCTCTTGATAATAAAAAACAACGTATCACTTTCTTTTATAATAGCAGACACTCCAAAAGCAACTAAAGTAGTATGCACTAAACAACCAGAAATTAAACCGCAAACGGTCGCTATACCATATTTACGTCCATTAGTAATGCTTTGCATTAAAACGTAAATATTATCAGGTCCTGGTGATAACGCTAATGCTGTTGTGGCTAAAATAAATCCGAAAAGTATTTCGTAATTCATTTACCCTTTGTTTAAAATAGCTTTATTAATTTTTTTAATAAGACTTGGTCCTTCATAAATAAAACCCGTATAAATTTGGACTAAGTCCGCTCCTGCTTGAATTTTATCTAAAGCATCTTGTCCAGAATGGATACCTCCTACGCCAATAATTGGGAAGGCTTTATTGCTTTTATCTGCAAGGTATTTAATCACTTTAGTAGATTTATCTTTAACTGGTTGTCCGCTAACACCACCATTACCTATTTCGGCTAGCCTTTCTGCGGAAGCTTTTAAATTAGAGCGATCCACAGACGTATTGCTTGCAATTACACCATCTAAATTAGTTTCGGCAATTAGCTCGATAATTTCATCTAATTGAATAGTATTTAAATCTGGTGCAATTTTAAGTAAGATTGGCTTTTGTTTTTCAAACGTGTTATTCGCTTTTTGCACAGTACTAATAAGCTCTAACAAATAGTCTTTATCGTTTAATTTAGCATGACTACCCACATTTGGGCAACTTACATTAAGTACAAAATAATCTACATATGGATGTAACCCATTAAAACACGCCAAGTAATCCTTGGTATAATCCTCAGGCTTAGTTTGTGTGTTTTTTCCAATATTACCACCAATAATAAGTTTCCCTTTGTTTTTTTTAAGTTGAATAATGGCTTGTTCTAAACCTTCGTTATTAAAGCCCATTCTGTTAATAATCCCTTGATCGTCTTTTAGCCTAAACAGACGTTTTTTTGGATTACCAACCTGACCTTTTGGCGTAACAGTACCAACCTCTATAAAACCGAAACCAAAGTTTGCCAATTCATTATACAACACCGCATTTTTATCAAAACCTGCTGCTAATCCCACTGGGTTTTTAAAGGTTAAACCGAAAAGTTTACGTTCTAATTTAGGATCTTCAATAGTATACAAACGTCTATACAATGACGCCATACCTGGAATCTTAGACGTTACTTTTACTAATGAAAATGTGAAATGATGAATTTTTTCAGGATCGAAACTAAAAAATAAAGGTCTTAGAAGGGATTTGTACATCTTAATAGGTTTGCACAAAAGTAATTCTAATTAAAAAATTGAGCAATTCAAAAGCTAAAAAACTTAATAATTGTAACTTTATACCCTGAATTAAAAGTTAAAGAAAAATGATTTCAAAAGAAGATATAATTAAAAGATTTGTAGGTTACGTAACTGTGGATACTGAGTCTGATCCAGCAAGCGACACAACACCTAGTACTGCTAAACAATGGGATTTAGCAAATGCATTAGTAGACGAGCTAAAAGCTATTGGTCTAGAAGATGTTACCATAGACAAGCACGCTTATATAATGGCAACTTTACCTAGTAATGTGGATCATGATGTGCCAACTATTGGATTTATTTCTCATTTTGATACAACTCCAGATTTTACAGGTGCTAATGTAAAGCCTCAAATTATTGATAAATATGATGGAAAAGATATTGTTTTAAATGCAGCAGAAAATATTGTATTATCTCCTGATTATTTTGAAGACCTACTGTTATACAAAGGTCAAACATTAATTACAACAGACGGAACAACACTTTTAGGAGCAGATGATAAAGCTGGTATTACAGAGATTGTATCTGCAATGGAATATCTTGTTGCTAACCCACAAATCAAACACGGAAAAATTAGAGTTGGGTTTACACCTGACGAAGAAATTGGTCGTGGTGCACATAAATTTGATGTCGAAAAATTTGGTGCAGATTGGGCTTACACAATGGATGGTAGCCAAATTGGAGAATTAGAATACGAAAACTTTAATGCTGCAGGAGCGGTTGTAAAAGTAAAAGGAAAAATTGTACATCCAGGATATGCCAAAGGTAAAATGGTTAACTCAATGTACATTGCTACAGAGTTTATCAACTCGTTACCAAGATTAGAAACTCCAGAACACACTGAAGGTTACCAAGGATTTTTCCACCTGTACTCTATTTCTGGAGAAGTAGAAGAAACTGTTTTAGAATACATTATTAGAGATCACGATTTAGGTCATTTTAAAGCTAGAAAAGAAATGATGCAAAAGTTAACCGATGAGCTTAATGAGCAATATGAAAGAGAAGTTGTGACTATTGAAATTAAAGATCAATATTTTAATATGAAAGAAAAAGTGGAACCTGTAATGCACATTGTTGATATTGCAGAAGAAGCTATGAAACAATTAAATATCAAACCATTGATTAAAGCCATTCGTGGTGGTACAGACGGATCGCAATTAAGTTACATGGGCTTACCTTGTCCAAACATCTTTGCTGGAGGACATAATTTTCATGGTCGTTATGAGTATGTCCCTGTGGAAAGTATGATAAAAGCAACAGAAGTGATTTGCAAGATTGCCGAAATTACTGCAGAACAAAACAAATAAAATAAAATAAACAACTATGAAAAAGTTATTTCTTTTAACCTTTATTACGTTTGGTCTTATAGCCTGTAAGACGGATAAAACTAAAACAACAATAGATACCGTAAACCAAGCCATAAAGCAAGATAGCATTAAAGTTACCAAAGTAGCAGAATTTACAGGTCAACAAGTAACAGGTGTTACAGTAAGCGATTCTGGTCGTGTTTTTGTTAACTTTCCGCGTTGGAGACCTACAGTTAAACATTCTGTCACAGAAGTAATTGGCCAACAATCCATTGCTTATCCAAATCAAAAATGGAACAGTTGGACCACTGATGCTAAAATAACAGATTCTGTTTTTGTAGCTGTGCAATCTGTTGTAGCTTCTAAAAATCAACTGTTTGTAGTAGATACTAGAAATCCATTTTTTAAAGGTGTACTATCAAGCCCAAAGCTATTTGTATTTAATTTAGACAACAACAGTTTGCAAAAGGTCTACACCTTGACTGATGCTGTATTTTTTAAAGACTCTTACATAAATGATGTACGCATTGATAGAGAAAATAACATGGCTTATTTTACAGATTCTGGACATGCAGGTTTGTTAGTTTTAAATTTAGAAAGTGGACTATTTAAACGTGTATTAACAGACCACAGCTCTACAACCTCTGAGACAGACCATCTAACTATTAATGGTACACAGTGGAAAAATACTGTTCACTCTGATGGTATAGCACTAAATCCATTAGATAATAAACTGTACTATCATGCTTTAACTGGCTATACATTATATGCCATACCTACGACATTATTGATTAATGGAAGTGATGAAGCTATTGAAGCTGGAGTAGAAACTATAGCCAAAACAGCTGCTCCTGATGGAATGATATTTGACAAATATGCTAATTTATATTACGCAGATTTAGAAAATAATGCTATTATAAAAAGAACTCCAGATGGTCAAACAACAACAGTTGTTGAAGGCGATTTAGTCCGTTGGGCAGATACTTTTAGTATTTTTAATAATGAGTTATATTACACTAATTCTAGGATAAACGAAATCACAGGACCAATACCTACCATGACGTTTCAAGTAAATAAAATAGCTTTAGAGGAGGAGTAGAATACTGATTTTCATTGTAATAAAAAGCCAAAACAACTGTTTTGGCTTTTTGTTTTGTAACCCTTTGGTGTTCTAATAATTTAATATATTTTAGTTTAGATGGAAAATTATTTTTTTTTCAAAATCAATTCACTATAAATCAAATAATTAAATTAAAAAACCAAACCAATGAAAAAACATTTACTATTTTTTTTGACCACTATTTTAAGTATAAGTGGCTATTCCCAAATCACTTTTAATAATGGCTACTATATAGATAATGCTAATCAAAAAATTATTTGTCAAATTAAAAATATTGACTGGAAAAATAATCCAACTGAATTTGAATATAGATTGTCAGAAAATAGTGATTACCATACAGCTTCAATAACAACAGTTAAGGAGTTTAATATTAATGACGACATAAAATACATACGAGCAAAAGTTGATATTGATAGATCTAGTAATAAACTTGAAAAATTAAGTAATAATAAAAGACCTACTTTTAAAGAGGAAGAACTTTTTTTAAAAGTATTAGTTGAAGGAGAATTTATGTTATTTCAATATGTAGACAACAATCTATCACGATATTTTTACAGTAAAAATAATAGCGATATCGAGCAGTTAATATACAAATCTTATAAATCTGATTATAATAAAGTTAATACAAATAATAGGTTTAGACAACAGTTATGGAATGATTTAAAATGTCCAACATTTGAATTAAGTGACATTGAAAATTTAAAATACAAGAAACAATCGTTAGTTAACTTTTTCGAAAAATATAACACGTGCAATAACTTGGAGTATAAAGTCTTTGATCAAAGTAAAAAGGATTTGTTTAATTTAAACATTAGACCTCAAATAAGAAATACATCACTTGCTTTTCAACACGACAATACTGACAATAAAGACACTGACTTTGGTAGTAAAACAGGTTTTGCAATTGGATTAGAAGCAGAATTTATACTTCCTTACAACAAAAACAAATGGGCTGTTATAGTTGAGCCAACATACCAAAATTTTAATGTAGAAAAAACCTCAAATGTAAGAGAAGTATCTGGAGGCATTTTAATCACTTCTATTAAATATAGTTCTATTGAAATTCCTTTAGGGCTAAGACATTATTTCTTTTTAAATAATGATTCTAAAATATTTTTAAACGCCTCATACGTTATTGATTTAGGGACAAATTCCATAATAGAATTTGAAAGAAAAGATGGCTCTAAATTATCACCTTTAGAGATTGAAACTAGACCAAATGCAGCCTTTGGATTAGGCTACAAACATAACGACAAATATAGTTTAGAAATAAGATACCAAACTAACAGACAGTTTTTTGGTAATGACCTTTCTTGGACTTCTGATTACAAATCAATAGCAGTAATTTTTGGGTATACCATATTTTAAATAGCTATACAGTACAAAAGCAATATAAACCTAAGCTATAATTTTATAGTTTAGGTTTTTACAAAGCATTATCTTTAATGACTATTAATTTATAAGTTGTTTTTTTATCTTAAAACAGTTTAAATTTACTATACTTAATTATCAAAACAACTATTACACAAAACAATACTATTGACGCTTTAGAAGCAGACTATTTATACGTCAAAACCTCTCAGATACCAGAAGCAGGCAATGGGTTATATACTGCTATAGATATATATAAGGATGAAATTATTTCCATTTTTAAAGGAGAAATTCTTGATGCATCAGAAGCAGCACACAGAGCGCAACAAAACTTAGATCGTTATTTTATTAATTTATTAGATGGTCGCATCATGGATAGTATGCATACCGACTGTTTTGCTAAATATGCAAACGATAGTAAAGGCAAAAACAATAGTCCATTAAAAAACAATGCTAAAATAGGTTTAGACGATGATGGTAATGTTTGTATTATAGCAACGAAACAGATTGTTTCTGGTGAAGAAATTTTTTGTGGTTATGGTAAGCGATACTGGAAAAAACACAGGTAATTTAAAACGAGATAAAGTTTTATCATTAATTTTAAAATAAACATCTACAATTGATTTTTTCTAAGGACAAAAAAAATTAAATTTGCATCAAAAAGCAACTAACCCTATTTTAATCTTACCCTTTGGAAAATAAACAAGCCATTACTGTAATAGACCGTATTCTGAAAAACTTAGACGCTACAGGTATTACTTCAGATACATTAATAGACGATATTAAAACTTTAAGAACTTATACTATTGAGGTAGAAAACCCTTTGGCAGTAAAAGTCCTTCGTTATACTTACGAGCATATCGAAAATAACAACTCTTTTCTTATTCCAATACCAGAGGATACACCATTAGAGGATGAAGCATTAGAATCTGATACAGAAGATGTTATAGAAACAGAATTAGATCCAATAGAGAGTTTAAAGTATGTGATTTCATTAATTAGAAATCTTGACAATGCTTCTAACATATCAGATTTAAAATATTACAAAAAAGCTTTAGTAGATTTTTAATTTAGAAAAAGCAATTATAAGTTTAATAGACTTATTTATATAAAAAAAAGCCTTTATCAGTATATCTGTTAAAGGCTTTTTTTTGTAAAATTATATTAAGACATATCTTAGAATAAATAAATTTATAACGCATAAAAAAAGCCTTCTTAAATTTAAGAAGGCTTTTTAAAAATGTGGGGAGAGCAGGATTCGAACCTGCGAAGACGTAGTCAGCAGATTTACAGTCTGCCCTCGTTGGCCGCTTGAGTATCTCCCCAAAACTGATTGCAAATATATTTAAGTTTTACTATTAAACAAACAAAAAAGTACTGTTTTTTGATGTCATTTTTTTCGGTATTGATTTTTAATAAGTTAGCTTCAATTTATTTTTAATTAAAAATAATAAACTAAAAAAAGCGTAACATTTTTAGTGTTACGCTTTAAAGACTAACTCAATTTATTTAAAGTTTGTAGGTTAAAATTCCTGCAAAATTTCTTGGGTCTGTTTGATTAATATAGCTGGTTCTATAAGCGTTGTAACCTATTGAATCAAATACATTATTAACCAACACTCTAAAATTCCAATGGTTATTTAAAGTATAAGCAACTTGAGCATTGACCTGTGTGTAAGCTTCAACATTAAAAGGCTCTTGATTTGGAACAATCCCTTGGTGAGTAACAGCACCTGAACTCCAGTCATTAATAGGTCGTTCGCCAGTATAATATACTCCTCCTCCAACAGACAAACCTTCAAGTTGTTGTTTAAAGCTATAGTTAGCATAAATATTAAAAGTATGCTTTGGTGTATTTAATGGTGCAGATCCATAGACATAAGATGTATGCTCCTTATACTGTGCATCAATGTATGAATATCCTGTAATTACTTCCAAGTTATCCAAAACACGACCACTTAATTCCACTTCAACACCTTTTCTCTCATCATTACCACCTTTTGCATAATATCCAGTTTCTTCCCAGTTAATATCATAAACAGGAAGATTAATGTCTTTATTATTTATTTTAAAATAAGTTAAGTTAAAACGCAACCTACTATTTAACCAATTTGTTTTAATACCAGTTTCAAATTGATCATAACGTTCGTTACCTAATTCATTACCATTAACATCTAATCTAGTTCCTGTTCTAGGATACGAACTGTTTGTATAAGAAGCAAACAGATTAATGTTTTGAAAAGGTGATATAATAATACCTCCTAATGGATTAAAAGCATCACTTTCGGTAGTTTCAGTCTCTGTAATTGTTCTTGTTTTACTGTAACGTAAACCAAAAAAACCTTTTAAATATTTATTAAAAGTAACCACATCCTGAGCAACAAAACCAAAAGCTTTAGATTTTGCAGCTAATGCGGATTGTGTAGACAGTGTAATATCATTTGGTAATTTATTACTATTACTTGCAAACACGTCTATAGTATCTATAATAGATACATTTTGTGAAGTTGTGTTATAATTAGTCGTACGATAATCAAAACCAACTTGAAATGTATGAGAAATAGTTCCTGTTTTTAATTGATCACCAACTAAATCAAATTGCAGCACACTGTTATTATCTGCTCTTGTTGACACTGAATAACCTCTAGATTTTTGATTATATATTGCGTTACCATCAACATCACTAACAACACTACCTAGACTTGCACCTTTGTCATCCAAATCCAAATTTGACTTATAATAGGCACCTTTAAGACTCAACTTATCTGATAACTCACGATCAAATCTAACTGCATATGTTGTGTTAGTTGTTAATGATTTATCATTCTCAAAACCTAAAAATTGATCATAAGGTAAATCATAAATCAAATTCTGATCATTATCTCCAAGATTAACAGTACCAACGTCTGGTGTCCTACTATCTTCAAAATAATCCAACTCAAAAGTTACAGTCGTGTTGTCGTCAGCCTTCCATTGAAATGAAGGATTGATATAAAATCTATCAGAAGTAATTCCGTCTCTATAACTATCAGCACGCTCTAATGCACCATTTAATCTAAATGCAGTCGTTTTGGATGTATTTAAAGGTCCATAAACATCAAAAGTTGTTCTTGCTTGACCAAAGCTTCCTCCTCTAAGTGACACATTGCCTCCAAACTCGTATTTAGGTGTTTTGGTTACAATATTAATTATTCCACCTGGACTTCCTAAATCTGTAGCAACACCTTGTGTAACTGATGCTGCGCCTTTTAAGACTTGTATATTATCAACACCTTGCATATCTGTTAGTATACCTTGACCTCTAAAATCTGAATGTACTCTAACTCCATTTTTTAAAATAGGAATCCCTCTAAATCCACGAGAAGACATACTCTCCCTTTTATTACCATATGTTGCAAATGTATAAACTCCAGGTACATTTTTTACAGCATCTGAAATGGTTAAATTACCTTGTTGCTCAATCACTTTTTCAGAAATAATAGAAATACTCTGAATTTGTTCATAAGACGCTAAAGGCAATCTGGTTAAAGCCTCAATTTTATCTGGATGTGTAAAACGACTTCCAAATACTTCAACTTCGTCCAAATCGCCATCATATTGTAATTTAAATGATATAGATTTCGTTTCATTATCCGTAATAGTTATGTCTTGTTTAATTGACGTATAACCTACTGAAGATACTTTGATAGTATAACTTCCAGCCTTTACACCTTCAAGGATAAAAAACCCATCAACATTAGCTGATACTCCTACATTAATCTCTTCTAATAAGATGGTTGCAAATGGAATTTTTTCGTCGGAATTACTAGTCACAACTCCTGTGATTTTGGATTGCGAGAATGATAATTGAACTGCTAAAATTAGTATAAAACTTATTTTTTTAAACATGACACTATTTAGATTTATTATAAATAAAGCGCAAATATAAATCTCAATTTGATAATCACAAAGCTTATTTAGACTAAATATAAATAAAAAGTTATACTTATTTGATATAGAATAGAATACCCTTTTAAAAACTATTATCTTTAAAATTTAACTTAAACAGCAAATGAAGAAAATATCATCCATAGAAGCGTATATACAAGATCATCCCAAATTTATAGACTCCCTTAACTATTTAAGACACTTACTTTTAAAGGCTGGCTTAAAAGAAACTATAAAATGGAATGCTCCTGTTTATATGATTGAAGGAAAAAATGTGATTGGTTTAGGTGCTTTTAAACACCACTATTGCTTATGGTTTTTTAATGGCAACTTATTGACTGACAAACAAAATATATTACATAATGCACAAGAAGGAAAAACTAAAGCTTTGCGACAGTTACGTTTTAATGATACAAGTGATATATCCGAAACGTTACTAATGTCTTATATAGAGGAAGCCATAATAAATCAAAAAAATGGTAAGGAAATTAAACCTGTTAAAACTACAGTAAAAGATGTTGAGATACCTGATGAGTTACAAAGTGTTTTTAAAGAAGATAACATACTTTTAAAGGCGTTTAAAGCTTTAACACCATCTAAACAGCGTGAATGCTGTAACTATATAAGTGAAGCCAAAAGAGAGACTACAAAACTATCTAGAATAGATAAAATAACACCTATGATTATTGAAAATAAGGGTTTACATGATAAGTATAAAAATTGCTAAATAAAAAAGGCGACCAATTGGTCGCCTTTTAATATATAATCTAGCTGTAAATTACTTTTTTAATTCAACAGCTGGCTTGTTTAAAGATTTACTCATTTCCATAGAAATAGCAGAACGATCAAACTTTAATTTTCCAGACATAGTTTCTATAACGCAACTATTATCCTTATCATTAAGCTGTGCAATTTTTCCATGCATTCCGCTTTTAGTAATTACCTTATCACCTGCTTTTAAATCCGAAGCAAAACGCTTTTCTTGTTTAGCACGTTTCATTTGTGGTGCAATCATAAAGAAGTACACTACAGCAAACATTGCTATTATAGGTAAAAATCCGCTAATTCCTTCCATTATTGTGTAAGTGGTCCTGGGTTAGCATTTGGATTTGTTCTAAGTGGTGCCTGCTTAACAGGTGCGTTAGGATCTGGAGTAATAAAAGCTGATATTTTTACAGACTCTTTACCAGTAGCTGTGTTAGCTGTGATGTTAATTACTTTAGATGTTTTGTTAGCTCCTTTTCCGTTAAATTTAACAGTAAAAGAATCAGACTCTCCAACAGCTAAAGGTGCTCTAGACCAATCTTGAGGAACTGTACATCCACAAGTACTTTTAATATCTGTAATAACTAAAGGTGCTTCTCCTTTGTTTGTGTAAGTAAATACTGTCTCTTGAGGTGTACCTGATACTATTTGACCAAAATCATGTTCTTTTTTATCAAACTCGATTACTGGTAACTTACCTGATTGTGCATCTCTCTCAGAAGCTGCTACTACATTGTTTGCATCAATTTTTGCTGCTGCATCTTGCTTACAAGATGATAAAGATATTAAGCATACTGCACTTAATAGAATCATTACTTTTTTCATAATACTTATTTTAGAATTTGTGTAGTTTATTATTAAACTGCCACTTAAATTAATTTTTGGTTTGTAAAAATAATAATATTTTTTGACTACATCAATCCTCGACCAACTTTATTTAATTTTCCTTCTTCTTGATATTCTTTTAACAATTTATCTAGAATTCCGTTAATAAAAATACTGCTTTTAGGCGTTGAGTATTCTTTAGCAATTTCTAGGTATTCATTAATTGTTACTTTAGTAGGAATTGAAGGAAAACTAGTTAACTCGCAAATAGCCATTTTTAATAAAACCATGTCTATAGTTGCGATACGTTCTGTATCCCAATTTTTAGTTTTATTAGCTATTTCTTCGCTTAATTTGGATTGGTTTAACATTGTTTTTTTAAACAAGTTAATTGCGTATTGTTTATCCTCGATATCTTTGTACAACTTAGGTGTAAGGAAACGCTCGTCTGATGTTTCTTTAATTTTTCTAAGTAATTTTAAAATAGCTGTATTTACTGTTGGAAGATCATCTAACCAAGTCAGGTTTTTATCTTCAATATAATCGTAAAGTTTCTCGTTAGGAGCTATTATTTCTTTAAATACATCTACTATAAAGTTTCTATCTTCTTTAAAGGTAGACGATTTAGTTTGCATGTATTCTTTATATAAATCACTAGCAATTATTTCTTTATAGATAATATCTACATACTCATTATCTAGTTGCCAATTTTTAATATTGTTGACTTCAAAAGCTGTTTTTAAAGCCACGTTATTAGATAGTAGTTCTAGAACCTGATTGTTTATAAATTTTTTGTTGGGATTTTTTTCTTCTGCTGTAGCTAAATGCTTTTTCTGAATAGTTTCTAACTGCGTTTTAGATTTTTTACCGACCTCTATCATTAGGGATAGTGTCATTAGATATAAATTATACATATTGTCTATACTGTATAATAAAAATTTTTGGTCTTTAGAAAAATCATCACTTTCTGTACCATCAAATGCATATAAAACTTGCATTACTTTAACACGAATATGTCTTCTACTTAGCATACTTACAAAGAACTTTAGATTTCAATTATATTGAAATACTTTTAAATTATTAATTAAAAAAGGCGAAAGCTTTCACTTTCGCCTTGCAAAAATAGTCTATTTTATAAGATATCTATTGCTGATTTTCTTTTTTTCTAGCTTCAATTCTGCTTAAAGCTATATTTAATGCTGCTTGATGTGTTGTTATATCATTAGTTTCAGCATTACTTAATATCTCCAAGGTTGTATTGTAGATGTTTTCTGTCTTTCTCATTATTTCTTGTTTACCGTAGTTTTCTAATTCTGCGTAAACATTAATAATTCCTCCTGCATTAATTAAAAAGTCTGGTGCATATACAATACCTTTTTCTTGTAATATACGACCATGTTTAAGCTCGTCTGCTAATTGATTATTTGCTGCTCCAGCGATAACTTTAGCTTGGATACTGTTAATTGTAGCATCGTTAATTGTTGCTCCTAAAGCGCAAGGTGCGTAAATATCTACAGCCTCTGCATACACATTACTTCCTTTGTATATAGATGCTCCGTATTTTTTACTGATTGCCTCTAAACGTTCTTGATTAATATCGTCGATAATTACTTTTGCACCATCATTTGTTAGGTGCTCCACTAAAGATTCTCCAACATGTCCAATACCTTGTACAATTACTGTTTTATCCTCTAAGACATCTGTACCAAATTTAAATTTAGCAGCTGCTTTCATTCCCATAAAAACACCATAAGCTGTAATTGGAGATGGATTACCTGCTCCACCTTTGTCTTCAGAAATACCAGTAACATAAGGTGTTACTTCTCTAACTAAATCCATATCTGCAGTTTCCATTCCTACATCTTCTGCAGTAATATACTTTCCGCTTAAGCTATGCACAAACTCTCCAAAACGCTTCATTAATTCTGGCGTTTTTTGTGTTTTTGCATCACCAATAATTACTGCTTTTCCACCACCAAGGTTTAAACCTGTAATTGCTGACTTAAAGGTCATTCCTCTAGACAAACGTAAAACGTCATTAACAGCTTCCCATTCGTTAGCATATTGCCACATTCTAGTACCTCCTAAAGCAGGTCCTAAAACTGTGTTATGTATTCCAATTATTGCTTTTAATCCTGTATCTTTGTCGTTGCAAAAAACGACTTGTTCGTGATTATCAAATGATAATTGTCCAAAAACAGGATCTGCTTTTGATAATTGATTAGTGTTGATTACTTCTGAAACCATTTAGTTGACATTTAATTAATGTATTGAAATTACACTATTTGTAATTTCAGCATGCGAAATTAGCTTATAATTAATATTAAAACAATAATTAGCATGTTAAAATGTGAAATTGTTAAAAACTTTTTAAACTTAGGTTTTCATTTAAATGAAAGAATTACAACATATTAACAAATACTTTTACAAATATAGAACACAAATTATAATTGGTGTTTTAATTACCATCGTTTCTAAACTATTTACTGTATTTGTTCCCAAATTTATAGGTTCTATTATAGACGTGGTTAACGACCAATTACAAAATCCGGAAAGTAGTGAGGTTGCTTACAAAGCCAAACTATTAAAGTACATTTTATTTTTGGTAGGTTCTGCAATATTGTCTGGTATATTAACCTTCTGGATGCGTCAAACAATAATTAATGTATCTCGTTATATTGAATATGATTTAAAAAACGAAATCTACCAACAATACCAAAAACTATCTTTAAATTTTTACAAAAAAAATAGGACTGGTGATTTAATGAATCGTATAAGTGAGGACGTGACCAAAGTACGTATGTATACTGGTCCTGCAATTATGTATAGTATTAATACCTTAACATTATTTATTGTAGCTCTAGTTTTTATGTTTAGACAAGCGCCAATTTTGACACTTTACACAATTATTCCGCTACCAATTTTATCCATAATTATTTATAAAATTAGTTCAGAAATACATAAACGTAGTACCATTGTACAACAATACTTATCCAAATTATCCACGTTTTCTCAAGAAACTTTTAGTGGAATTTCTGTAATTAAGGCTTATGGTATAGAGCCACAAACCTCAGCTAATTTTGATGAATTATCAGAAACCAATAAAGAGAAACAATTAAGTTTGGTACGTATACAAGCCTTGTTTTTTCCGATGATGATTTTGCTTATTGGGTTAAGCAACGTGTTAGTTATATATATTGGAGGTAAACAATATATGAATGGCGAAATTAGCTTAGGTACAATTTCTGAATTTATTATGTACGTTAACCTTCTAACTTGGCCAGTTGCAACTGTAGGTTGGGTGACCTCTATTGTACAGGAAGCAGAAGCTTCTCAAAATAGAATTAATGAGTTTTTAAAAACCGAACCAGAAATACAAAATAACAACGCTGAATTATCAGAAATTAATGGCGAAATAGAATTTAAAAATGTGTCTTTTACTTATGATGACACCAACATACAAGCCTTAAAAAATGTTAGTTTTAAGGTAAATACAGGTCAAACTTTAGCAGTTATAGGAAAAACTGGGTCCGGAAAATCTACAATCTTAGATTTAGTAGGACGTTTGTACGACGTAGACTCAGGCACTATATTAATAGATCAAAAACCTATTGAAACCCTAAACCTATATAGCCTAAGGGACGCTACAGGTTATGTACCACAAGATGCCTTTTTGTTTAGCGACTCCATTAATAACAACATAAAGTTTGGTAAAGAAAACGCTACAGATCAAGAGGTTATAGATGCTGCTAAATTAGCACAAGTGCATAAAAACATAATCAAATTTAACAAACAATACGACACTGTTTTAGGTGAGCGTGGCATCACGCTTTCTGGAGGACAAAAGCAACGTGTATCCATTGCTAGAGCTATTATTAAAAAGCCTCAAATTATGTTATTTGATGACTGTTTATCTGCAGTTGATACTGAAACTGAAGAGAAGATTTTAAATAACTTAAAAACAATTACTAAAGGAAAAACAACCATAATTGTAAGTCACAGAATCTCTTCTGCTAAAAATGCAGATCAAATTATAGTTTTAGACGATGGTCAAATTGTGCAATCAGGCACACATGAAAACCTTATAAACACTGATGGTTATTACAAAGAGCTCTATTTAAAAACAACTAAGTAAAAAGATTTACACTAAAATGTTGTTTCATTCAACTTTTTTTTTGACTTTTGAGTTTACGAATTAACTAACAACACAAATCAAGGATTATGCATAATAACGAGATGATGGAGAAGGAAGAAATTTTTTCGAAAGTATTAAGAGCAGGAAGACGAACTTATTTTTTTGATGTAAGAGCTACTAAAGCAGATGATTACTACCTGACTATTACAGAAAGTAAAAAGTTTACAAATGACGATGGATCATTTCATTATAAAAAACATAAAATTTACTTATATAAAGAAGACTTTAGTGAGTTTAATGACATCTTAAAAGAAATGACAGATTACATCATCAACGAAAAAGGAGATGAAGTAATTAGCGAGCGTCACCAAAAAGATTTCAAAAAAGAATATGATACTCCAGCTACTCCTACTTCCGAAGCTAAGACTGAAACGTCTGAAACACCAAGTGCTGAAAGTAGATTTACAGATGTAGATTTTGACGATATTTAATATAAAAATCACCTTATATCAAAAAAACCTTTTCTAAATTTAGAGAAGGTTTTTTTTATGCTTTATTGTAAATCAAAATTAAAATTAGAATTCCCAAAATAAATATAAAACTTGCAACAAAATTAAAGGTAAGCCAAATAATAGCACATATTACAAATAACCAAAGTGGTACTAAAGTTATACTTATGGCAAACCTAAAGGTAGATAAAAACTCAGCTTGCTTAATTTTTGGTTTTATGTTATGTCTCCATACCAAAATAGGTACACATAATAACAAATAAAGGATTGGCTTTATTAAGACTTTAAACTTAGATTGTTTTACACGCGTAACGTGACACGTTTTAAACTGACTTACAATACAATGATTAACACTATTGGGATTGGTAAAATCCACATTTAACTTATCAAGTTTTTCTATTATAGAAGCATAATTACTTTGTGGTATGTGAGTTGTTAAACTTATTAACGAATTAAAAACATCCTGTTTAATTTGTTTAGTCGCAATAAAATCGTCTAAATGATTATAAGATTTAGACGCTAAAGCTTCTCCAAAACAAATAGAAACAGTACTACCCATTGCTCTAGGTTCTTGGTAATTTAAACCCACTGGAATTAAATTTATTGACTGCTTAAGATACGTTTGCCTGTGTTCTAAAATAATTCTTGTAAACCCCTTACTTAGTGGTCTAACTCGTCTTTCTAAATTGTGATTTCCTTCTGGAAAAATAGTCACTGCTTTGTTATCATGTAACAAATTAACAGTATTACTAAAAACAGATTTATTTTTAGCAATCGTGCTCCAGCCATCTCTAACACGATAAATTGGTCGCATATTCAAGCTATGCAATAACCTACTTACAAATGGTTTTTTAAAAACACCAGCTCTAGTTAAAAAATAACTTAAGCGTCCAGACTTTGTAGCCAATAGCAAAGCATCTATTAACGCATTTTGATGATTGGATAAAAATAAAACGGGTTGGTCTTTTGGTATGCTTTTTTTTCCGTTTACAATTATTTTTTTATAGTAAAAAAACAATCCTAATTGAATATAAATCCTAACGGTATGTAATCCTATTTTATTCAAATATCTTAACCAGACTACTATGATACAGAAGTTCCGTTAGGAACTTTGGTTTCTGGATTTAACAAAATAACATCTTTAGCATTAACCGCTCCCAATACTAAACAATCACTCATAAATTTTGCAATCTGCTTACGCGGAAAATTTACCACTGCAACTATTTGCCTATTTAGTAAGTCTTCTTTTTTATAAAGCGTTGTAATTTGCGCACTAGTTTTTTTAACACCCAAACCTCCAAAATCTATGATTAATTGATACGCAGGATTTTTGGCTTCTGGAAAATCATTAACTTCTAAAATAGTACCTACACGTAAATCTACTTTGGTAAAATCTTCAAATTGAATAGTGCTCATAATTACCCTAGGTTATATTTAATTTAGGACTTTAAAATAAAACTAATTTTAAGCCAAAACAAACAATTATTAATCTAAATCCAGCCTTTACTTTTTAAAACACATTCTATATGCGCATAATGATGATTACTATGCCAAGCATAATTACCTAAATTTTTATCTAAAGCTATCATTTGATTGTTTTCCGGATGAATAAAGGTACGTTGCAATTGTTCTGCTGTTAAGCTTTTTAAATAATACACTAATTTAGCATGTACTACTTTAATATGCAATAGAGATAGCGCTATTGGCTGATTGTAATCATGCTGAGAAGCCCATGTGTTTTCATCATAGGCTTTTATTACTGGGTTATCTTCTGTCATTGCCCATTTAAATCTTATATAACTATGATGGTGACTGTCTGCAATGTGGTGTATTACTTGTCTAATAGTCCAGCCTCCTAACCTATAAGGTGTATCTAATTGCTTGTCTGACAAGTTAACCACCAACTGCTCCAACCTATTTGGAAAATGTTTTAGTATTGATAACCAAGCATCAATACTCGCTTCCGTTATTGTTGATGGACATTCAAATTTTCCGATAGGATATTTTAACCTTTCTAATTCTTGATCTAACATGGGATTAATGTAATTAAAAAACCTCAAAAGATATTACTCTTTTGAGGTTTTAAATATTTATAATTTTTGTTTTAGAATATCTAAATAGAGCAATAAATAATTAATTATTATTTAACGTCTACAAGTTCTACATCAAATACAAGTACAGCATCTGGTGGAATTGCTCCTCCTGCACCTCTTGATCCATAACCTAAATCTGAAGGTATAACAAAACGGGCTTTATCACCAACTTGTAATAATTGAATCCCTTCATCCCATCCAGAAATAACTTGACCTACTCCTACTTGAAAATCTAAAGGTTGATTACGCTTGTAAGAACTATCAAAGACAGTTCCGTCCGCTAATTGTCCTTTATAGTGTACAGAAACTTGGTTACCTTTTTCAGCTTTTTTACCATTACCTTTTTGGATAATTTGGTAACGTAAACCGCTTTTAGTTTCTTCAAAACCTGCAGCTAATTTATCTAATTCTGCACGCTTAGCTTCACGTTCTGCAGCCACACGTTTTTCTCTTGCACCTTCAAATGTTCTAAAGGCTTCAATTGCATTAAATTTTTCTGCATCAGCACCAACTCTAACAATTTCTAAAGTTTCAATCTTATCGCCTTGTGCAATAGCATCAACGATGTCTTGTCCTTTTACTACTTTTCCAAAAACAGTATGGTTACCATCTAACCAATCTGTAGCAACATGAGTAATAAAAAACTGACTTCCGTTAGTACCAGGTCCAGCATTTGCCATACTTAATATTCCAGGTCCACTATGCTTTAAATCTGGGTGAAACTCGTCATCAAACTTATATCCTGGATTACCTGATCCGCTACCTTGTGGACAACCTCCTTGGATCATAAAATTATCAATTACTCTATGAAACTTTAATCCATCGTAATAAGGTGTCCCTTGTGGTTTAACATCGTTTTCCATGTTACCTTCAGCTAAAGCAACAAAGTTACCAACTGTTCCAGGAGTTTTCTCAAATTCTAAAGCGACTAAAATTTCGCCTTTATTCGTATTAAATTTTGCGTATAAACCGTCTTGCATTACATTGTTTTTTAATGAACTGCAAAGATATAAAGAAGTTAAAAGTAATAAGTAATGACAGATGATTTTTTTTATCCAATCCTGTTTTACTAAATTTTGTTAGATTTGAAAAAATAAAAAATTATTATGGGTGTATTTAATAAGCTATTTGGAGGTAATGATAAAAAATCAAAAAGTAACCAATTAGCTGATACCAATTATATTGAGGCTATTTTAAAGCATAGTGAAGACCAACCTATAGGTATTGCAGATCAAAATGTGATTTATGCAGGTTATGCAGAGCTTGGTGGTTATTATTTTTTACAAACTTTTATTGTTGGAAAACTAAATATTAAAGCAAAAAAAGGCGCTAGACTTTTAATGGTTAACAACAATCACACTTTAGATTTAAAATCAGACATGGATGAGTTTGAGTCTGAAAACATGGGTGTTTTTGATGGTTATGTTACTAGAATAGATTTTGAAATTGAAAAAGAAGCTGCCGAAAATATTAAACGATCTGAAATCAAAAATATAACACTACAAGTAAAAAAACACTCCATTACTTTTATACCGCTTGCGATAGAAGGGTTAGATGAATTACAAATAGCAGAAGAAAACAAAAAAGACCTAACAAATTAACTTGTCAGGTCTTTAATACAGTGTTTTTTTGGTATTATAATTAGTTTGCGACTTCACTTATAAATTTAATACGATATAATCGTAACTCTTCATCATCATAATCTCCATCAAACTCGTCTATTGCAACGTCAATCTTATCTGTTTGTGATTCCATAAAATAATCATGAATTTCTTCTTGTTGGTCTTCATCTAAAATATCATTAATCCAGTAATCAATATTTAGTTTTGTTCCTGAAAAGACAATAGCCTCCATTTCTTTAATAAATGCAGACATTTCCATTCCTTTAGCAGATGCAATATCTGTTAATGGTAATTTTCTGTCCACATTTTGTATGATATATAATTTAAGTGCAGAGTTGCTACCTGTAGATTTAACCACTAAATCATCTGGTCTTACAACGTCGTTATCTTCTACATATCTTGCAATAAGCGCGACAAAATCTTTACCATACTTTTTAGCTTTCCCTTCTCCAACACCATGAACGTTAGATAGCTCTTCCACAGATACTGGATATTTTAAAGCCATATCCTCTAAGGATGGATCTTGAAATATAACAAAAGGAGGTACACCTAATTTTTTAGCATTAGTTTTTCTTAAGTCTTTAAGCATTTTCATTAATGCCTCATCTACTACTGCTCCACCACCACTTTCTGCAGTGATTATAGTATTGTCTGACTCGTCACCAAACTCATGATCTTTAGTCATCATGAATGATTCAGGATTTTTTATAAACTCTTTTCCTTTATCTGTAAGCTTAATGACACCATAGGTTTCAATATCCTTTTTTAGGGATCCTGATACTAATATTTGTCGTGTTAAAGCCATCCAATAGGATTTATCTTTATCTTTTCCTTTACCAAAAAAGGGTTGATCGTCGGTTTTATGAGAGCTAATTAACGCGTTAGATTTACCTACAATAACGTTTACTAACTCTTTAGCCTTATATTTTTCATTGGTAGCATCGACAATTTCTAGGACAAGTTTTACATCATCCTTAGCTTCTTGTTTTTCCTTTGGATGACGCATATTATCATCCATATCTCCACCTTCACCTGTTTTGTTATCAAATGATTCACCAAAATAATGCAATATGAATTTACGTCTTGATATTGAAGTTTCCGCGAAAGCGACTACCTCTTGCAATAGTGCTTGACCAATTTCTTGCTCTGCTACAGGTTTACCTGACATAAACTTCTCTAACTTTTCTATATCCTTATAGGCATAATAAGCTAAACAATGACCTTCTCCTCCATCTCGTCCTGCACGACCAGTTTCTTGGTAATAGCTTTCTATACTTTTAGGAATATCGTGATGAATTACAAATCTTACATCTGGTTTGTCTATTCCCATACCAAAAGCTATGGTTGCAACTACCACGTCAATATCTTCCATTAAAAACATATCTTGGTGATTGGATCTTTTTTTAGCATCCAAACCTGCGTGATATGGTACCGCTTTAATCCCATTAACTTGTAACACTTGAGACAACTCCTCTACACGTTTACGACTTAGACAATATATGATTCCAGATTTACCTTCGTTTTGCTTTACAAAGCGAATAATATCAGCATCTACGTTTTTAGTTTTTGGACGTATCTCGTAATATAAATTAGGTCTATTAAATGAGGCTTTAAAAGTGTTAGCGTCATTCATCCCTAAGTTTTTCAGGATATCTTCTTGTACCTTAGGTGTTGCAGTAGCTGTTAGACCTATTATGGGAATATTATCTCCTATACGTCTAATTATAGATCTTAAATTACGGTATTCTGGTCTAAAATCGTGACCCCATTCACTAATACAATGGGCTTCATCCACTGCCATGAAAGAAATTTTTACCGTACGCAAAAACTCTACATTTTCTTCTTTAGTTAAGGATTCTGGTGCTACATATAATAATTTTGTAATACCATTTGTAATGTCTTCTTTGACTTGTTTAATTTCAGTCTTATTTAAAGATGAATTTAAAACATGAGCCACACCATTTTCATTGGAGACACCTCTGATTGCATCAACCTGATTTTTCATTAATGCTATTAAAGGAGACACAACTATAGCTGTACCTTCTTGCATTAATGCAGGTAATTGGTAGCATAAACTTTTACCACCACCTGTAGGCATTATTACAAATGTATTTTTTTGTTCTAGGATACTTTTAATGACTTGTTCTTGAAGTCCTTTAAACTCGCCAAAGCCAAAGTATTTTTTTAGTGCTGAATGCAAATCGCTTTTCACTATGTATAACTTTCGTATTTAATTAATTATTTACACTTACATACTTTTGACAAACTATAAATAGTTGCTAAGAATTGAATTCCCCTCTCAATTTTTTCGCTAAATTTGTCGAAATTATTAATCTAATAATCTTAAGGTGATTTAGATTAAGACTAAAGATAGTAAAATCTTTATAAACCAAAAAAAATAAACACATTGAAAACAAAAGCTTCCATTATTAGTAGTGCCAAAGAAACTATTAAACTTGAAGGACAGTCCATATTAAATTTATCAAATTTAATTGATAACGACTTTGCTGAAGCTGTGGAATTGATTTATAATTCTAAGGGTAGAGTCATAATTACTGGTATAGGAAAAAGTGCTATTATAGCAACAAAAATAGTGGCTACGCTAAACTCGACTGGTACTCCTGCTGTATTTATGCATGCTGCAGATGCTATCCATGGTGACTTAGGATTAATACTTCAGGATGATGTGGTGATTTGCATTTCTAAAAGTGGAAACACACCAGAAATTAAAGTTTTGGTACCATTAATTAAAAATGCAAAAAATAAAATGATTGCTATAACTGGTAATAAAGATTCATTTTTAGGCCAGCAAGCGGATTTTGTTTTAAATGCATTTGTAGAGAAAGAAGCTTGCCCAAACAATTTAGCACCAACAACCAGTACTACTGCACAACTAGTATTGGGTGACGCATTAGCAGTTAGCCTTTTAGAATTAAGAGGGTTTTCTAGCAAAGATTTTGCTAAATATCATCCAGGTGGTGCATTGGGTAAAAAATTATATTTAAGAGTTCAGGATATTTCTTCTGCTAATCAAAAACCAGAAGTAACTTTAGACACTAACATTAAACAGGTAATTGTTGAAATTTCTGAAAAAATGCTAGGTGTTACAGCTGTCACTGAAAACAAAAAAATTGTCGGAATAATTACTGATGGTGATTTAAGAAGAATGCTAAGCAAAGTGGATAACTTTAGCGACTTAACTGCTAAAGATATTATGAGTGCCAATCCTAAACGTATCGAAGAAGACGCTATGGCTATTGATGCTATGGAGGTTTTAGAGACCTATGGTATTTCTCAATTACTTGTGCAAAAAGATGGCAAGTACGCTGGTGTTGTGCATATCCACGATTTAATAAGAGAAGGAATTTTATAATGGCAAAAAAAAATGTAAACGAGATGTCTTTTTTAGATCATCTTGAAGATTTAAGATGGCATTTAATTAGGATTGTATCTGCTGTAGTTATTTGTGGTACAATCGCTTTTTGTTTTCCAAGTATACTATTTGATAGCATCCTATTTGCACCTCAAAAAATGACGTTTCCCACTTACCAATGGTTATGTGAAATGTCTAAATTTTTTGGATTGGATGACATGAGTTTTTGTGCAGATTCGTTTCCTTTTATAATACAAAACCGTGAAATGGCTGGACAGTTTTCTATTCATATATGGACGTCCATTTATGCTGGATTTATTGTAGCATTCCCTTATGTAATTTACCAATTATGGCGATTTATTAGTCCTGGTTTAACCTCTAAAGAACGTCGTACATCTACAGGTTTTATTATAATATCTTCTTTACTGTTTTTTATGGGTGTGTTATTTGGATACTACATTATAACACCTTTATCCATAAACTTTTTAGGAACCTACTCCGTAAGTACAGAAGTATCTAACGAGATTGATATTTCATCATACGTTGGGTTAATCAGAGCGTCTGTTTTAGCGTCTGGAATAATATTTGAGCTACCAATATTAATCTACTTTTTAACTAAAGTTGGTTTGGTAACGCCTCAGTTTTTAAAAAAATATAGAAAATTTGCTTTAGTTATAGTTCTAATTTTATCTGCAGTCATAACACCTCCAGATGTAGCAAGTCAAATAATTGTAGCGATACCTGTACTAATTTTGTATGAAGTCAGTATTCATATCTCTCGAATTGTAGTGAAAAACGAAAATAAAAAACAAAAAAAAGATGTCAGAACTAGTTAAAGAATTTAACGACTATCGCGAAAAAATGAATGATAAAATTCTAGGCGATAACAATAAAATAATCAAACGTATTTTTAATTTAGACACTAATGCTTTTACTGAAGGTGCATTGGACGTAAAAACTAAAGAGCTATTAGGTTTAGTAGCCTCTACCGTTTTACGTTGTGATGATTGTATTAAATACCATTTAGAGTCAAGTTATAAAGAAGGTTTGTCTAAAGAGCAAGTAATGGAAACCTTAAGTATTGCTACATTAATTGGTGGTACTATAGTGATCCCACATTTAAGACGTGCGTATGAGTTTTGGGAAGCTTTAGAAGCACAGGATCAAGACCAACAAGGTTAAACTTTATATAAATTAAAGCGCCTTTTTAATAAGTTATATTGAAATGCTTATTTTTAGGACAATTAAACACACCAAATGAAGCTAAGAGCCGAACATTTAATGAAGTCCTACAGTGGACGTAAAGTTGTAAAAGACGTATCTCTTGAAGTTAGTCAAGGTGAAATTGTTGGGCTTTTAGGTCCTAATGGTGCAGGAAAAACAACATCATTTTATATGACTGTTGGTTTAGTAAAACCAAATGCTGGAAACATCTATTTGGATGACACTAACATTACCAATTACCCTATGTATAAACGTGCACAAAATGGTATTGGTTATTTAGCACAAGAAGCATCTGTATTTAGAAAACTAAGTATTGAAGACAATATTTTAAGTGTTTTACAAATGACCAAACTGAGCAAAAAAGAACAATTGCACAGGATGGAAGCATTAATTGAAGAGTTTAGTTTAGGTCATATTAGAAAAAGTAGAGGTGATTTATTATCTGGAGGAGAACGTCGTCGTACCGAAATTGCACGTGCCTTAGCAACTAATCCAAGCTTTATTTTATTAGACGAACCATTTGCTGGAGTAGATCCAGTTGCAGTGGAAGATATACAACGTATTGTAGCGCAATTAACCAAAAAGAACATTGGTATATTAATTACTGACCACAACGTACAAGAAACGTTAGCTATTACGGATAGAACTTATTTAATGTTTGAAGGAAGTATTTTAAAAGCAGGAGAACCTGAAGAATTAGCTAATGACGAAATGGTACGAAAAGTATACTTAGGTCAGAATTTTGAATTACGTAAAAAGAAGATTAGAGATTAATCTGAATGTTGTAAATAAATAATTTATAAATAAAAGCCCAATTGAAAATTCAATTGGGCTTTTAGTATTTAATGACCATTTATGTCACTATATTTTTTCTTCAGACTTAGCTTTAATCCTGGCATTCTCTGCCAATATCTTCTTTTGATAACGACCTTGCACAACATCTACAATAATTAAAATAAACAACACAAAATAGAAGGTTGTTTTACTCATAGACTCAATTGGGTTTCCAAATAGCTTTAAGTGTGCTAAATGTCCACCTTCGGTAACTAACATTATACCTACAATAAATAGGATAAACAACCCAAGCACTTCATACATTCGGTTTTTTGCTAAAAACACTGAGATTCGATCTGCCAAAAACAACATTAATAATCCGCTAATTACAATAGCAATAGCCATTACAATAAAAGCTGTTGTAGCGTTTTCAATATCACTTGTTAACCCTATGGCTGCTAAAATAGAATCAAAAGAGAATACTAAATTCATTATTACAATACTGGTTATAACAGCACTTGCAGACTTACCTCTAGTGCCATCACCTTCAATATCATGATCTAAATCATGAGCGCCAATCATGTGCCAAATTTCTTTTATAGCTGTATAAATAATAAAACCTCCTCCAGCTAATACAATTAAACTGTGTCCATTAAAAGCAAAGCTAGCGACATTACCTAATTCACCTGTCATAAACGAAAAAGGCTCTTTAAAAAAATCAATTATCGATACTAATACAAACAATAATATGATACGTAAAACAATCGCAATTAAAATACCAACTTTTCTAACACGCTTTTGTTCAGATTCTGGTGCTTTTTTTGACTCTAAAGAGATATATAATAAGTTATCAAATCCTAAAACAGCCTGCAACAAAACAAGCATTAAAAGCGTAAAAATAATTTCTAGCATAGTGGGTATTAATTGATGTTATTAAATAAGGATAGTAATATGTATAGTATTATTATTAAAGGGATTGCTGCAAAATGCAACACCACTAAAAGCACAATACTTAAGATTATAAAAATGTAACGTACTGCATTTGACTTAAAACTCCAGTTTTTAAATTTTAAAGCAAATAGTTTTACAGATGAATTTAATATGTAACAACTTAAAATAGTTAATACAATTAAAAACCATTTATTAAGTATAATACTATTTATTAAATCATTATTTTGAAATTCTAAAATTAACGGTAATGATAAAATTAGTAAGGCATTAGCAGGAGTTGGAAGTCCTTTAAAATAGCTTTGTTGTTCTTCGTCAAGATTAAAACGAGCCAATCTATAAGCAGATGCTAATGTTATAAACAGCCCAATAAATGGTAACAAGTTAAAGGTATAGCCTGTCCATTGCATAGTTTCTGACCACTCATCAATGGATGTTACTGCTTTACTATTACTAGCTAATTCTAACAGTTTAAAAACTACTATTCCTGGTACTAATCCACTAGTTACCATATCTGCCAAACTATCTAATTGCAAACCTAAATCGCTTTGCACATTTAACTTTCTTGCTAACAAACCATCAAAAAAATCAAAAAAGATGCCTAAAAACACAAAAAAGGCAGCAAAAATAAAGTGGTTATTAACAGCAAATATGACTGCCACACTTCCGCTAAATAAATTTAGAAGTGTGATAAAATTTGGTATAAAAGCTTTGATGTTCATCAGTTAGTTTTTTGTAAAAATAACAAAGTATTTGTGTCTATTCCAAACACTATGCAATATAGTATTAAAATTGAAGTTTAATATATAGAAAAATTATAGCATCTTTGTAAAAAAAAATTGAAATTGAAAGTAAGTTTACTAGCCTTTTTATTACTGAGTGTCTCATTCTCTTTTGCTCAAACCCGAAAATATTCAAACGAATTTATGAATATTGGTGTGGATGCAGCTGCTTTAGGGATGAGCAATGCTACCGTTGCTAGAACCAACGATGTAAATTCTGGCTATTGGAATCCTGCTGGATTAATTAAACTAGAAGACAATCAATTAGCCTTAATGCACTCTAGTTACTTTGCTAATATTGCAAATTATGACTATGCAGCTTTTGCAATGCCTTTAGATGATAATAGTGCTTTCGGAATCTCTTTAATACGTTTTGCTGTGGATGATATCCTAGATACTACACAGCTTATAGATGAACAAGGTAATGTTAACTATGACCGAATCAGCTTATTTTCTACAGCAGATTATGGTTTAACTTTATCTTACGCTAGAGACTTACCGCTAGAAGGGTTAAGTTATGGTGTTAATGCTAAAATTATTAGACGTATAATAGGAGACTTTGCTTCAAGTTGGGGTTTTGGTTTGGATGCTGCTATTCAATTTGAAAGTGACAATAATTGGAAGTTTGGTATCATGGCACGTGACATTACCACAACTTTTAATGCTTGGACAATTAATGAAGATGAATTTGCTAAAGTCCAAAATGCAGTAGAAGGTCAAAATCAAGAATTACCAGAAACTACAGAGATTACAATACCAAAATTACAATTAGGTGTAGCTAAATTATATCGTTTTCATTATGATTATACGCTGGAAGCAGAGCTAGACTTAAACGTAAGATTTGAGCAAAATAATGATGTTATATCAACCTCTTTTGCGAGTATAAATCCTGCTTTAGGCTTAGAGTTTGGCTATATTGATATGATTTATCTTAGAACAGGTGTTGGTAATTTTCAAAATGAATTACAGATAGACAACTCTGAAGATTTAACGTTTCAACCAAGTTTTGGTGTCGGTTTTAAATATAAAGGCATCCAAGTAGATTACGCGTTTACAGATATTGGTGATCAAAGCGTTGCTTTGTATTCTAATGTATTTTCGTTAAAACTAGATTTTAGCGTTTTTAGATAAGTTATCTTTGTAGCATGAGACTATTATTATACATTGTTTTTGTACTTAGTACAACTACAGGATTTACACAAGCAATACCTTTATCCCAGGACACCACAGTAAGTGTTATCACATTTGGACCAGGTAGTAACTTAAACGATGCTTTTGGGCATAATGCCATCCGTATTAAATCCCGATTTGCTGATATTGCATATGACTTTGGCAGGTATAATTTTGACGATCCAAATTTTTATTTAGATTTTGCTAGAGGAAAACTTAACTATCTACAAGGTAAATCCAATTATAAAAACTTTATAGCGTTTTATATTAGTGAAAATCGCACAATAAAAGAGCAACAACTGCGCTTAACACAAGCTGAAACCAAGCAACTATATGATTATTTAGAGGCTAATTACAAGAAAGATCAAGGAGCTTATCTATATGATTTTTTTTATGATAATTGCGCCACTAAAATAAGAGATGTCATTGAAACTACTTTAGACGGAAATCTAGAGTATAACCTACCAAAAGACTATAAACAGCAAACTTTTAGACAATTAATTGACCATAATTTACATTGGAATACTTGGGGAAGCTTTGGGATAGATATTGCATTAGGGTCTATAATTGATAGACAAGCAACGTCAAGAGAACAGCTTTTTTTACCTGAAAAAGTTAATCAGTTTTTTGAGCTTGCTACTTTAAAGGATTCGAAAGAAAAATTGGTTACTGCATCTAAAACAATCTTTACTAAAAAAGGAGAAAACGAAAATAAAAACAGCTTTTTTCTAACTAGTCCATTACTGTTAACATTGGTTTTAGCATTGGTTATTCTTTATATAACCTATAGCGATAATAAAAATAACGCTAGAAACAAAGGGTTAGATTTAGCCCTATTTACAGTCACAGGACTAATAGGTATTTTACTATTTTTATTATGGTTTGCAACAGATCATACAGGTACTACTTACAACTACAATTTATTATGGGCTTTTCCTTTAAGTCTGTTTTGTATCCTACAAATTTTAAAGACTAGTCCTAAAAAATGGTTTATAGCTTATATTAAATTTTCAATTTTAATGTTATGCTTGATTGTGATGCATTGGACTATAGGTGTGCAACGCTTTGCTCCTGCTTTAGCACCTTTATTACTAGCGTTAGCAGTTAGGTATATATACCTTTTAAGGTTTTATAAATTAACCGAAAATAAAGCCTAATTATTGTCCTCTAAAAAAGATGACAGTACTTAACGTTTTAACTATAATATTGATGTCTAATAAAAAGCCTCTATGCTTAATATAGTACAAATCATATTGTAATTTTAATAAACTATCATCAACGCTTGAACCATAGCGTGCTTTAACCTGAGCCCAACCTGTTAGTCCTGGTTTAACGATATGTCTGGTTTCGTAAAAAGGAATGACTTGGGACAATTCGTCTACAAAATAAGGACGCTCTGGTCTAGGACCAATCAAACTCATATCACCTTTTAAAATATTTAAAAATTGTGGTATTTCGTCCAATCTAGTAACTCTTAAAAACTTACCAAAAGCTGTAATTCTAGTATCATTTTTTGTTGCCCAAACAGCTCCTGCTGCTTCTGCATTTTTAACCATAGTCCTATACTTAAAAATCTTGAAAGGGATTCCGTTTTTTCCAACACGTTCTTGAGTGTAAAATAACGCACCTCTATTACCCAAAGCGTTACCAATTAAAATAAAAGGTAAAATTAGTAATCCTAAAAACAAACCAACTAGTGATAACAAAATATCAAAAAGACGTCTGTAGGCTAAATATAATTTATTTTTATTGTTTCGACTAAATGGAAAATATTTATAAAAATCCTTCCCAACGAACTGTACAGGAACACGATAGGTTATATCTTCATAAACCTGAGTATACTCTTTTATTGGAAACCCTTTTTCTAATAAAGTAATTAAATCGGAATATATATTAGAAGTAATGTTTTCTGAATTATAGCTTGCAATTACGACTTCAGATATATTTTCATCTTTAATTATCTGATGCATTTTAGAAGGCTCGTATTCCTTTAACCCTTTATATTTTATAGTGTCTTTTTCACTTATTTCACAATTAATAAAACCAATAATCTTATAATTAGGATCAGCACTAGCAAAAGCGTCAACAATGGTTTTAATATTAGAAATTTCGCCAACTAAAAGCACCCTTTTAAAAAACCTAGGAGAAGAAATAAATGTTATGTAAGCCCATCTCCAAAAATATAAACCAAATAAAATAGCCAAATAAAAGTAAAGTATTTGTAATCTATTTTCGGGTAATGATGGTGTAAAAAACGGAGTTAAAAGATAAAATAAAACGGTCACAGAAGTGGTAAGTAAAACCGTACCAAGAACCGTGTCTAATCGACTTGATTTTTGCAAATCATACAGTTCCAAGACTGTTCCAAAAACTGTAATATAAATGGCAAGCACAATAAACCAGGTCCAATGTTGATCATACACTTTAAAATAGTCAAAGTCAAAAAAAGTGCTTACTGTAAATAGTGATAGGCCTATAAAAAGTAAATCAAATAAACGCAAAAGTATTTTACGTTCAGAAATTTCAAAGTGGATACCACTACTTGTATTCATTGTTACTGGTTGGTAGAATTATTTCAAAGATAACAAGTAAATGTTTTAAACCAAGTTTTTTACTTTAAAGTGCTAATCCATTTTTGTTTAACGGTATTCCAATCAAATTGTTCTGCTTTATTCCTGGCAGAAGTAATTACAGATTGTGTCCATTTTGGATTGTTCTTATAATATAATAAGGCTTTAGCAAATGCCTTGAAATCATTTGGAGGCACTAATTGTCCATCTATAGTATTATCAATTAAAAAAGGTAAACCACCTACATGTGTTGACACTATAGGCAACCCTAAAGCCATAGCTTCGATAACGCTTACAGGTGTATTATCAAAATTAGTGGTATTAATAAATACATTGTAATTTTTAGATAAAGCAATCCATTCTTCTTTAGTCAATTTCCCTGTAAAGGATACCTCTAAACCTAGATTGTTGGCATATTTTTTAACTTCTTGTAAACTGCCATCATTGTCTGGACCAACCATGCACAACGAACAATTGTAACCTTTTTTCTTTAATTCAGATAAGACATTGATTGCTAATTTTGGATTGTACAAGTTTGAAAAAGAACGTACCCAAAGTAGATCTATGGCATCTATTTCTCTAACTAAAAAAGGATAATTTATAATGTCAATACTATTTGGTATCACTTCTACATTTATATAACCTTTTTCATTAAAAGATGCTTTAATATAATTTGAAGGTGCTATATTAACATATGCATTTTTAAAGATAGAAACACTTAATTTAGGGTTTTTAGTAAGCCGAATAGGTAGATTCCCTCCATGTAAAATAGGAATGTATTTTAAGCCTAATATTTTACATAACTTACTTACAGCATAGGCGTAATAAAAATTTAGCGTACTGTATGTATCGATTAATACATAGTCGGTGGATTGTCTGTGTTTAAAAACGGTCCATAGCATATGGATTAATCTCAAAAAGATATTTTTATAACTAGAGGCATAAGTTATTTTAAAACCAGATGCTTCAAGACTTGTACCTAAAGTATCAATGGTTGTAGCTGTTTTACCTTTTAATGCTAACTTATTACCTATGTAAACTATGTTTTTCAAAAATGTTTAAAGTTTATATAAAAATATTGGACCTTCGGTATGCACAAGTGTTGCAGGAACACCTTCATTTCTAGTAACAAAATAATCAACATTGAAAAGCTTTAAATAATCAACAACTTCTTGCATCGACTGTAAATTACTGATTTTTTGTTGTCGTAAATGCCACTTAATAAATTGTTCTGGATTCCCTTCAATTAACATAGAAACTCCTTTACCATCAAAAACTACTGATCTTTTTGTAGCGCCTCTGTAAATATGACTACCACAAATTAAATCTGAAACCTCTGTGTTAGTTTCAATATAATTAGACATCCTATCTATATCTAATTGCGAGTCTTTTACTGTGGAAAAAAAACTTAAATTATGAGGTAAAATAGTGTTTGAAATATCATCGCCTATAAAGGGTACATTTTTTAACCAAGGACTTTGACTGAAGCTTAATAATACAAAGTATAACCCTACTACATAAGGAAATAATCTAATGATTATCCTATTGGATTTAATTACATTTTTTAATAGAAATGCTAATGCAAAAAAACCTGGTATAATCGCTACTTTTTGGACACGAATTAACTGAAAGGATAACCTCAAATTTAAACCTAATACATTATTAACCAATTGCTCAATAGGGACACTAATAGTTGGTATTATTATTAAAATAAAAGTCAAAATAATTAATACTTTTGCTTTTTGTAATTCCTCTTTTATTGTGAAAGCATATACATAAAACAACCCTAAAGGAAGAATAAAAAATAAGGTTTTAAAATGAAACCATTGTTTTAAAAAAAATAATGGCTGACTAAAATATTCAGGAATTCTGGTGTTGAATGCTGCATTAAATTCGGCTATACTATAAGTAACCTCTGAAGTTGTTTTACCAAAGTAAGTTAAAATAAACGGTAGCATACCCATTAGTATACATATTAAAATTGTAATGGATTTAGTTAAGGTTAACCACTCTTGCTTTTTAAAATAAATTTGACTTAAGGATAAAAAAGAAACAAATAATAATATACCACCAAGTCCTGTTATTGGATGAAAATTAAAAATTAATCCAATTATAAAAGCAGCAAATAAGACTCTAGTAAAAGTATTGGAAAGAAGTATAAAAGGTAATGGCAGTATACTAATATAAAGGGTCCTTGGCATAATAGTCCATAAATCTGAAATACCCCAAATTTCTAGTCCAGGAAGCCAAATAATCCCACGCATTAATATAGAAACAAATAATGCTATCCAAAAACTATTACTGTATTTGTAAAGTAGAAAAAACCATAAAATTCCAAATGCTAAATGACAAAATAAACCTAAAACATTAATAGCTTGAACGTAATTATAATTTGTAAACTTAGCAATAAACCTTAAAGATTGCACATAAAAAGGTGTATAATACTTAACATTACTTAGATTATCTAAATATAAATCATGTGCAAATAATTGTGGATTATCAAATTTTTGAGCCACCGGAATTATATTTTGAATATCTGAAGATAACTCGCTATAGCTAGCGTCTTTATTGTCTATAAAATAAGCGACAGCTATTATAATTTTAATAAAAAAAACTAACAATAACTTGTACTTGCCAAGACGCTTCATTTAGTTAGATTTTGGGGCTTTAGTGATATCATAATGCACTGCTTGCAACAATAACTGAAAACCTATTATTATAGTTAAAGTCACTAACATAATAGTCCCTGTAGGTGCAAATATAGATTGACTGCTATAAAACCACCATGTGTATAATCCATATATTAAACCAAATAAAAATAATGGAAGTCCAAATAATATATATATTGAAGACATGTTAAAATCGTAAATAAAATATGATTTTATAATACGCTTAGTAAAGGTATTAAAAAGCTTAGGCAGAAACACAAAAGGCATTTTCCAGACGCTCATACTTGATTTTTCATCACCATAAATAGCAGGCATTGAAATGTCTTTGATTCTTGACTCCTGAAAATAAAGTTCGGCTATTAAAGAGGTTTCAAAATAATATCTGTTAGCAATATTATCAAAATCCAGCTTTTCTAGTGTTTCTGTTTTAACAGCAAAAAAACCATTTGTAGGATCAAAATTATTCCAATAACCTGTTGCAGCTTTTGTTAAAAAAGATAAGCCCAAATTACCAACTTTACGCGTTAAAGGCATTGCTTTTAATGCTTTAAAATCTCTAAAGCGATTACCTTTAGAATAGTCCGCTTGGTTATTTATTAGTGGTTTAATTAAATCCTCAATATAACTTGTATCCATTTGGTCATCTGCATCTACTTTAACAACAATATCTATCTTATCTGCTATTGCAGCTTTAAAACCTGTTTTTGTAGCACCTCCAACCCCTAAATTATTATCATTTTTAATATAGACTACGTTTTGAAAGGTCTCTAAAACCTGTTGTGGCAAAGTCTGATTACCACAATCATCAATAATGTAAATCGTGTCAATAATCTTTGGTAATTTAACCAATACACTTACAATGTGCTGTGATGCATTATAGTAAGGGATTACAACAGCTATTTTATTTTGATTTAACATTAGTAAAGTAATAACGTGGTACGATTAACATAACCACAATTAACAAAAAGTAACCTAAAATTGTAAACAATGAACGGTAAATATATAAATGTTCTCCAAAAAACAAGGTCACAAGCATAGCTAATACTAAACCATTTAAAACGGATTTTAAAGACTTAGCTTTTCCAAACTTTAAATACAAATAATTTGTTAGCCATTTAAAATATAAAAATAAGCCAACTAATCCTACTTCATTAATCAAACTTAAATAGATATTATGTGCCGAAAACTGAATTAGCAATCTATTGTTTAAACCAATACCAAAAGGCATAATCAATGGGTTTTCAATTAAATAATAAAAGTAACGCACAGATAATTGTTTACGACCTGCACCTAAATCTTCATATAAATCACCAACGTCCAAGCTTTCTCCAGTAAATATTCCAGGGTTAGATACTTTATTGACCACTCTATTTTCAATGGTGGTTGTAATGGCTTCAATAAATTCCAAATTCAAGAAAAACGCAACAATAACGCCTAATGAAATAATAATAGACAGTCCAAAAAACTTTTTAGTACTTGAAACAAATAAATAACAAACAAATATAATTAAAGCTAAATACGTTGTTCTAGATCCAGAAACACCTATGGTTGCCAAAGAGGCTAGCAATGCTACAATCACTAATATTCGGTTTACTTTTAAGTGTTTTTGTAATAATAATCCAGTCGCAAAAATAAAAGAGAAAAACATATTCATCCCTAAATTAATTTTATTTGGACCCAAAGCACCAGATAAAAATCCTCCATAAGATTCAAGGTAGATATCATTCCATAAAAAGGGTACCAATCCAGCATGTTGAGAAAAGACTAAAACAGACTCTGCAATAGCCAAAACTAATATTAAACTAGCCAAGTATTTATAACGTGATTGTTTTCTTAAATACATTGCTATTAAAACAGCTGTATAAAAAAACACTAATAAATGATAATAATACAAGCAGGTTTGGACAAACCACAATGGACGACCTTTGTATATGCTAAATGCAGCATTAAAAATAAGCGTAAATCCAGCCCATATTATAAAAGTGTTTAAATACTTTAAATACGTTTTAGATTTGACATAAATTGTTATTAATTTAAGGTTATTAAATACAATAAATAGGATTACTAATCCAACCATATCATATAATCGCAATTCGTTATTTCCGTTTAAACTATATTTTAAAGCAGGAAGGTTATAAAAATAAGAAACTATCATTAACAGCAAAGCAATCCTTATATACAAAGGTTTAAATAGATTTTCTATCTTTTTAATAATGTAATCGCTTTGTGTCATTAACTGGTAATAGTTTGATATAGTAACTCTATTTTTTTTAATATTGAATGTTCTGAAAATGCGTATTCAACTTTAATTTTTAAATGATTTCCAACACTTTTTGCTTGTTTTAAATCTGTTATAAAGTGAAGCATAGCTTTTTGTAATGCTGTGCTATTTTCTGAAGGAATTAATCTACCTTCTTTAACATCACAAATTACCAAACTACAATCGCCTACATTGGTACAAATAACAGGTAAACCAGCTAATCCATACTCTAACAGTGCCAAAGGTAAGCCTTCAGATTTTGAAGACAAAACACCTATAGTACTTTGCTGTAAAATAGCAGAAGTATCTGCACAACTACCATAAATAAAGACAGACGTTTCTAATTTATTTAAATTAATAAAGTCAAAAATAGATTTAGAATATGCATCTTTAAAATCTTGACCTACTAAATGCAAAGTCCACATTGGTTCAGTTATTAAAACCGCTTTAAAAGCTTTCAATAAATTTAAATGATCTTTTTGTGGTCTTAAATTTGCTAAGCAAACAATACGCTTACCTTCTACTCCTTTTAATTTTGTAGTTAGCGGATTATTATTTTTTACTGCATAATTAGGTAAATAACTAACCGATTTCACTTTAAGTGTCGTTTTTGCCCAAGCTTCTAATTTAGAATTTACACTAAATATGTGGTTAAAAAAACGAGAACAAAATTTTAAAACCTGCTTTGGTCGTTGCTTTAAAAATTCGCTTTTACCATAATGATCATGCCAAACCAATTTTAATTTGGGCTGTAACAACTTAATTATAGTTGCTAAAAAAAAAGACGAACCATGTGCATGAACAATCTGTATTTTTTCGTCCTTAATAAATTGGTATAACAGCCTAATAGCTTTACTATCTATGGTTGTTTTTTTATTTAAAAATAAATAGCCAACGTCTTTATTTAATTCGCCTTTCAAAAGTCCCTCTGCTCTGGTAGTACACAAATAACTTGCTTCAACAAAATGCAACAAACCATTGGCGTAGTTTACTGCAACACGCTCTGCACCTCCTGCTTCCAAGCTATCAATTAATTGTAATACTTTCATTATTTGGAAGTTATTAAACGTTTTATTTCTGCCTCAAACACATCTAAAGTAAACAGTTGTGACCAGTCTGAAGCTTTAATAGATTGTTCTCGCAAATGCGACTTATCTAACAAACAACTTTCAATTTTGTTAACTGCAGACGCTAAATCAGGTGCTATTAAGAGTCCTCTTTTTCCATTATCTAACATATTTGGCACACAAGATATTGACGTGGCAATAGGTATGACGCCATAAAACATAGCTTCAGCTAAGGCTTTTGGCCAACCTTCGGACTTTGATGCTAATATTGAAAAATGTGATTGTTTTAAAGCTACTTTTATAGTTTCACTGGTTTGATTTCCGTGTAAAACGATATACTTTCCTAAGTTATTTTGATCTATGTATTGCTGTAATTCGTTTTTTAAAACGCCATCTCCATATAATGCTAAGTGACTTGCAATCCCTTTTTTAATTAATTTTTCAACGATTTGTATGGCCATTAATGGACGTTTACCTTCAACCAAACTACCAACAAAAATAAAATGTAAGTCAGCAGAATAATCTCTTAAAGGAATCGCTTCTCGGTCTTCATTTTTAAAGGTTGCTGTAAAGAATGACTTGATATTTTTAGTTTGATTTTTCCATTCTCCATAAACTAAAGCAGTCATGTTTTTAGTCAAAGTGGTATTTGAAAGTATTTTTTTTTGAAGTTTGTAACTTAAGGGTTGTTGTGCATTTGGATCCCAATTACCTGCATATTTGGCAGTTTTTAATTTATTCGGAAAAAATAGCTGAACCAAACAGCCCAGTAAGCCGATGTTCCCTGGACATCTTAAATGAATATGATCTGCACGTCTACAAGCCTGAAATAACCTATATAAAATAAATGGGATAGCCAATAAAGACTTTAAACCACTACTAAAATTGATAAAAGCGATGGATGGTATTGGCGTAAATTTAATATTACTATGCTGATAAGCAATATCGATTTCAGAAATTGGTATATCTGTTATAGGAGCTACAATTTCAACCTCATCTACATAGTTTAACCACAAATTCATCTCTCGCACATAAGGTGCGTAAGCAAACCATTGCTGATTTTTGGGCTTATGGAAAACATGAGTGATGATTAAAAATCGCATTATTGAATTTTGGGTTTGTTAAATATAAGCGAAATCCAACCAATGTTACGACCTAACGTTTCGGTTAATGCTTTTAATTTTTCTTTAGAGGTAATGATATTAGTAGCTCTAATGCTCATTAATAATAACTCGGTAGCATGAAATTTAAAGCTAGCTTTTAAAGTAGGATTTGGATACTTGACACGCCAAACATACCAACTGTTTCTAACTACCATTTTACCATATTTATATTGGTTTGGTCGTCCAGAACCATCATGATAATGAGCCAGTTTAGCATTAGTATTAATATATAATGGTCCTAATTTGGCTACTCTTATTGAAAAATCGGTATCTTCATACAAGCCATAACCTTCAAAATAAGTTGAAAATGATAAACGCTTAAAGACTTCTTTTTTATAACTAGAAACACCACCCATGAGTTGCTCAACATTATATATCTTACCAGAAGGTGGTAAAAAACTAACCGAACGTCCATGAGCAAATGTTGGTAAAAATCCAGGATTTGTATCTGGCTGTAAACCAAAAATAGTTCTAATTTTAAATCTAGAAGGCTCTTGACGCATCCAATTATCAAAATAGAATTTTGAAGCGTTATTAGTTTTGTCTGAGACTTCCCAATTGACTTCATTTGTGATGTAACCTCCAGCAGCTAGGGCTTTTGGATGGGTTTGATATGTAGTAATTAATTGCTGAAAATAATCACTTTCTAAAACAACATCATCATCCAAAAAGCAAACAATGTCAATAGATTTATCGACTTTACTAATTCCAAAATTACGTTGTTTGGTTAAGCCTCTATTAGCCTCATCAACTTTAAAATAACTAAGACTATGGAATGTGTTTTCACTTAAAACTGATTCAGTTTCAGAATTGGTAGAGCCATCTATTACAAGAATTTCATTAGGATACAATGTCTGCAAGGCAACGGACTTTAAAAGCGTAAGGATGGCTTCTGGTCGCATATATGTGCAAATGACTAATGAAAAAGACAAATTCATGAATTCCTATTTAGTTTTAAACTGTTTATAAATTTCTAAAAAATAAGCGTCGCGTTGCAACGTATTAAGCCATAAGTTGCGATTAGAATGTTGGATATTCTCAAATTCAGATGTAGTTAACCCTTTATGAAATTCTAAAATTTGATCTGCTATTTTAATGTGACTTGATGCATCCAAAATTAAACAATGTTTAATCCAATCTATGCGATTACTCAATGGTAACCTACAATCTGTGTTTAGCAAAATAGGAATACGACCTACTGCTAAGGTTTCATAAAATCTAACCGAAAAATTCCCTACACCTCTAATACAAAAGGTGTAGGCGTTGTTAAAAATATTATCGTAAAATTGCTGAGTAGTCTCTTTTTGAGTTTGGACTGTTTGTGAACCTGCTCTATATTTGTTTCTAAGTATAAAATTGGTTTCTAAACCTTCATTTACAGCTAGTCTTTTTAAATAGTTGGCACGCTTAACACTAGATGGATAAAACGTCTGATTGTCTGCTAGTATTTGATTTAACTGTCGTTTGACTTGATACTTTAAATGATTGGTATAGTCTTTTAAATATTTTAAGAACCCTGATTGCGCATGACCAACAAAACCGATACTTGGTTTACTTTCTTTTTTTAAAACAGAAAAACCTTGAGTCAACACTGAAGTATATGGATCGTCTATAAAAGAGGGTAAAACATAAGCATTTGTATCCATTTTACTATCAAAACCACCTAACCTAAAGGTATAACTATTAGGTATGTAATTAGTAAATCCATAGTCTCCTGCAGTATAAATCCATATAGGAAGCTTTGCTGTCTTAGCAGCTTTTAAAAGCTCTAAAAAGGGTTTGCTTTGCTTTAAAAACACAGCATAATCTACTGGTAAAACGATAATATTTGCATCTTCAATACTAGAAACGATACTGTACTTTTCAAGAAGCTTTTGGTTTTGCTTAAATACCAAATCAAATAACAACGGAAAGACTTGACGTCGATACGCTTCCGTTAAAAAATTAGTATTTGTGTATAGTTTAAGCATTTAATTTTTACTGTAATTTTTGACTCCAAAATTGACTACGCTCCCATTGTTTTTTATACAGTTTAAAATAAATATAAGGGTTTTTACTAGCGCTATTTTTTAAGCTGCGTAAACCTAATAATAATTTATAACCTAATAATTGTTCAGGTGTAAAATATGTTTGATATAACAACTGTATGGTTGGTGACGGTTTAGGAACAATGTTATCATCTGACCATGGATGTGTAACTTTAGTACGATAACCACCAATTGGAGCTTTAAGATGGTCTATTTTTATGTCTGCAAAGTACACTACATCTTCTCCTAAATTTCGCAACTGCATACCAAAATCGGTGTCTTCTCCATAGTTAAACTCATAGTTTAAATTAAATTTCACCTTTTGGATTAGGCTTGATTTTATAATACTATTACCAGCTCCAAAAATACTAGTTTGTGCTGTTTTTAAATAGGTTTGCACCTCATTGGCTTGCAGATAAACTGTTGTACCTACTTGGACGCCATATTGGTTAATTCTGTTAAATAAAGTCTCAATTAAATTGGAGTCAAATCTATTATCATCATCTCCTAAAAAAGTCCATTCGCTTTCTACTTGAGATAAGGCTAAGTTACGAGCATTACAAACACCTGATTGATGTGTAAAAGTGTGTTTAATCTTGAAAGGCCATGCTTCATTTGTTAAATAGTCCAACTCAGATTTTGAAGTTTTTAAAGGATTTTGTTCTACAATAATTACATTTTTTGGCATAATGGTTTGCGTCGCCAAATCCTTTAAAACATCGTATAAATATTGTTTTCTACCAATGGTTGGAATTACAACATCAATCTCTCGCTTAATAATTACGCTTTTGGTGGATTGAATGGGTATTTGTTCAAAATTAAATTTTGTGCTAAGTTGTTTATAAAACAGGCTCTTGATTAATGGTAATAGCATTATTTTTTTTTCATAAACAAGATAGGATAGACTTAAAAAAAACACCCAAACCCATTTATAATGCTGTTTTACAAATTTAAAAGTTTCATAAACCGAACCTTGTTTTATTTCAGCTGTAGCTAAAAAATTTCCTTGTAACAATTTTGGTTCAGAATAACAAAACAAACCTTCAACCATTGCTCGTTTAGCTAACGAATTTATAAAATAATCAAAGTTTATATTAAAATTTAAGTCATTTGAAAGTGTATTAATTACTGAAGCATGAACGCCTCCAACACAACTTGACATCATCCAAGTTGGGTAAGTCACTTTTTTATTGACTTTTAGATAAAATGAACGTTCCACATACCCTATTTGTTTCTGTAAATAAAAGTTAGCGCTAGGATTATAACTAGCTAAAATGCGTCGATGATGGAATAATGAGGGCATAGCATTAACATCTAAAACCTCTAAATAGTCCGCGTCACACCAAACAATTAATGCATCAGGAAATATGGTTGACACATTACTAATCGTTTGAGTTAGAGTAGTACCAATAGCAACACTTGTAATGAGTTGCTTTTTAGCATTCATTACCTGCGTGGTTTTATGTTTATGATGAACAATAATAATCATACTTCTAATACTTCAAAATTAGCTTGACCAACAATTGCAGCATATTTAGAAAAACTACTATTATACATTGGTTTTACATTTAAAAAATAGACCGTATCGCTTTTGGCAATCATAAAAAAATCAATTAGTGTTTTTAAATGACCATCTATATTATTATTGTTAATAAAGTTATCCATATGAAATGGATTACCTTCTACAGTATTAACTTGGGTATTTTGTTTTACAAATTTGATAAAATTAATACTATCTGAAAATACAAACGCGCTTTTGTTTTGCTCTGTCTTTACCCTATTGATAATGGTCATTAAATTATTGCATAAAGTATTCTGCTGGTCCTTAGATAAAATTTTTGTTGTGGTATCTTTAAAATCGCCCATTAGTGTTGTAAAACGAGAATGAAAAGCAATAAATGGATCTGTTGCTATTTCATTCAATTTAGCCTGCAACAACTCGCTTTTTTTAAACAATTGATTAAAATCAGTGCGCCATTTATTCTCTAGTTGTTCCGTGTTTAAATCGCGAAAATTGGTTTTACCGTAATCTATATTAGCGTACACATAAAACTGTTTGGCTTTAGAGTTTTTAATTAGTTTTAATGGGTTAACATTAAAATTATTTACTAAATACAAGGTTTTTGATTTAGTTGGATGCCACCTCATTTTACTTGTATCAATCTGCCAATCCACATTATTGGGTTCTAAAAAGAGGTTTAAATCAAACGGATTATTAAAGATGATTTTAAAATCATAACCCAATATTTGTGCTATTTGATAAAAAGAGATAATTCCTTTTAAACGATCTACCAATCCACCATGCGGAAACAAGCCATCAAAGCAAACTATAATTTGTTTTTGCTTGGTTGGCTTCAAACTAAAGTATTTTAGATAATGCGCAAATACCTTTGTCTTTTTGTGATTTTTACCTAAAAATTGTTTTATTTTTTTAAAAGTCATTAAGCTTTAGCGTCTAATATTACAGATTTATAAAAGGTAATATTTTTATCTGCAATACTATTAATATCAAAAGATAATTCGGTTTTTTTTCTAGCAGCACGACCTATTGTTGCTGATAACTCAGAATCATTAAACAATTTTATTATGGTTTTACTGTAAGTTTCAATATCCGAAGGATGCGCCAAAAACCCATTGACACCATCATCAATCAACTCTTGTGCCCAACCAATGCTAGTATTTACAACCGGTTTTTGTAAGGCCATACTCTCTATAGTAACCATACCTAACGTTTCAGCAAAACTTGGAAATGTACAAACATGGGCTTTTTTAATATGTGCTTTAACATCGCTGTAAGGTATTTTACCTAAATATTCAACATTTTTCTTAGCTTCATCTGAAAAGATAGACTGCATTAAAGCATAAGTAGATGTTTGTCCTGTTTTTATGTCAGTAGAATCACCTCCTATTAATTTTAATTTAGCGCTAGGTTCTGTTTTTAAAATTGCATTAAAGATTTCAGCTAGCTCTAAAACACCTTTTTTTCTGATAATCGTTCCAACATATATTAACGTTTTAGGGTCGTAAATTTCAGGTGTATAATTATTAAAATAATCTAGTTGTACTCCATTATGAATCGTCTTTATTTTTTTTCGGTTTAAACCGAAAATCTTAGCAGTAACTTCTCCTGCAAAGGTAGTTGGAGCGATGTAAACAGTAGTTGATTGTAGTGCTAATTTTTCAAAAACAAAATTTTTAAATTTCTGACGTCTTTTCTCTAGCTTGCAAAAGTAGGCATCACTACCATGAAGCTTAATGACTACAGGTGCTGTTAGCTTCATAAAAGCTGTAATACCTGTCCAATCAGGTGCTTCTATTACATCTATCTTCTGTATTTCTATTACTGTGTTAATATAGTCCTGAAGTTTCTTTCTATAAAAATACCAGTTAAAAAATGGTGACGTCTTTTTAGGAATCAGGTGGATTGTCACGCCTTGATCTTCCATAATTTCTGAGGTATCCTGATGATACACAAAAACAGTAACTTGCTCACCTTTATTAACTAAAGCATCTGCCAGATTTTTTATACTAGTACCTATTCCTGCAGCGTGAGACACTTTAGGATGTGGATACTCTGATGTTAAAAAAGCGATGTGCATGAATTGATAATTGTGAATTATGTTTTGACTGATCACTCAAAGATTTGTAATTCCTATTTTTTATGTATTAAACTTAATTGAGTATTGTATCTATTGCCTTCCATATATTTTCTGAGGCTTTAGTGGGTGTGGTACCAACGATAATCTCGTACCATCTTTTACCTTCTGCTACATTTGATAATTGACCATCTAATATTTGTTTTACTAAATGGTCCAAGTCATTTTTATCGGTACAAAACACTGCTGCTTTATTGCTTGGCATACTTCTAAAATGAACGTAGTTATAGTTTTGACCTATATCTCTAATGCCTTTTTTAAGTTGCGGTTGCTCATAATTATAATAAATGCAAGCTTTATTATGCGCAACAAAATCAAAAACGGTTGATGAGCAAACATTAGTTACAAACTCTGAATGTTCGCAAACATTATACAACATTTTAAAATCTTCCTTTGCTGGCAAGACCTGGTTCCATTGGTCACCTATTGGCTTCCAAATGGGATCTAAAACTTCAATAATATCTTTATTAGCATGGATTACAGCGTCGTATCTGGATGTAAAATCCACGGGACACTTTCTGTAAATTACACCTAAATTTTCACCTTTTGCATTTAAACGCCTTACCGCATTTGCTAAATCTTCTAAATAATATTGATCTAAAGGCGACGTCGTTTCGTCATCACCAGAATAACAAATGTATTTTTTATTAATATCTAAATTATATTGCTTAAAAAAGTCTGCTCGACTTTGTTTTAAGCTAGTATCATAATGTGGTTCAAACTGTGGCGTGCCTGTCACAAACACTTGTTCTGCTTTTACAAAAGGATAATATTGTAACACTTCACGCTTCATGTGGTCACTCCAAACGCAATAATAATCGGTCTCCACCACTTGCATCGCTTTGGGTACATTATCCCATGAGTAAACAAAAGCAACCGTAGGAATGCCTAAATCTTTAGCAGCTAATAAAGCACTTATCGACTGTGTAGCACGTTGCGTTGTACAAAATATTAAATCTGGTTTATGCTGTTGTAATTGAGCTTTACAATACGCATACTTAGGGTTTTGACGCTCTAAATTATTTATTTTTTGTCTAATTTTTTCAACACCTTTTTCTGAAGAATATAACCCTATAAGTAACTTGGTATATAAACTTTTAAGCGTGTTTTTTATACCTTTATAATTAAAAGGAAACTTATAAGTAGGATACACGTCATCATTAAATTTATCCTGAGACACATTCAATTCGGCTCGCTTTCTAGCACGAGAATAAATTGGTGTTAATGGATGGATTTGATGGTTATCTATCTTAACTTCATTAAAACCCAAATGATCTTTTAACGAAAAAACAGTATTATTCCAATACGTGATATCAAAACCATGCTGTTCTCCAATAGATTTAAAATCTGTAAAGGCAAAGTTGCGTAAACCAACACCATCAGGAAAAAAGACAAATACTTTTTTTTTCATTATAATAAAATCAGATTATCCTTTTTGATTTTTTAATTTATCACGTTGCACTTGCTCTATAGGTAAAATGTCTTGGCTTTTAAAAGTTAATGCTTTATGCACTGCATTTAAATCTCTTGATAATTTACGTAATCCCATAGGCTCCAATGATGCAGCATGATCCGTTCCTTTCCAAGTACGATCTAAGGTATAATGACGCTCAATAATTGGTGCACCTAAGGTGTAAGCTGCAACATCTACTGCAATACCTAAATGGTGTCCAGAAAAACCAATATGTTTGACTTGATTACCGTATTTTTCTATCAATAAATTAATATCTAATAAACAAACATCTTCAAAGGGTACAGGATAGCCAGAGGTACAGTTGTATAATACTAAATCTTTGGCTCTATTGTGTTTAGTAAACAATTTTACTAAATCTTCAATTTCATCTTTAGTGGTCATTCCTGTAGAAATATGAAGTTCGCCTTTGTAATTTTCACATAACCATGCTAACATGATAACATTATTATTACAAGCCGAAGGTATTTTGATAAACTTTGGCTGTAACGAAGCAATCTCTTTTGCTGATGTTAAATCCCAAACAGAGGTTGAATAATCAATACCAATGGATTCGCAAAAAGCTTTAAGCTCTTGATGTTGAGCTACATCAAACTCTAAATACTCTCTATGTGCACCATAAGTGTCGCCATACGAGTTGGAAGGATTTGGGTGTGGACTATTATATTGTTCTTCCGTTAGCAGCTCAATATTATGACGCTTCTGAAACTTGACAGCATCTACATTACAAAATATTTTAGCCATTTGGATTAACTCTTTAGCAATTTGCATATCGCCTTTATGGTTACATCCAATCTCTGCTATGATGTAAGGTTTTTTGTAGGTATTCATGTATTTACTTAATATCTTTTATTATAATTTTTAATAAACTGACAAGCTTCTCTGATGGCTCCTGCACCAGATGGTTTTGATAATACAACGTCTGCTATGGTTTTAATTTCGGTCATGGCATTTTGTGGTGCTAATGACCAACCAACGCTACAAATATTAGACATATCGTTGACATCATCACCTACATAAGCCACATTATTTAACGAAAAGCCTTGTTGTCTTGATAAGGTTTGAAGTAACGTGTATTTATCTTTTACACCTAAAAACACTTGCTTAATTTGAAGCTTCTGCATGCGTTTTGCAACCAACTCGGATTGCTCACTTGTCATAATCATAACCTCAACGCCAAATTGTCTTAAAATCTCTAATCCCATGCCATCACGCATGTCAAAGCTTTTGGTATGTTCGCCATCCTTGGTATAAGTTATGGTTCCGTCCGTAAAAACTCCATCAACATCTAAGACTAAATGTGTGATTTTCTCAGCTTTTTTTAATTGTTGTTGACGTGCTATTAAAAGGTTTTCTACTGTAATCCAATCGGATTCCGTATCAATTTCGTGTAAACTATCTTCTGGCATTTTAACAATACCTATGTTATTTCCTAGTCTATTTTTATGATCTTGTAACACCTGTTTATTACAAGTATAAACTGCTCCATTCTCGATTAACAAGCCTTCAAAATCTTGACGTCTAGGACGCTTGCTAGGATTGTAGTTTATAGCTGTACCATCTGCATTCCATAAAAAACGATGGGTATTTACAACAGTTAAGGCAGAATCTTTTCCGTTATCCAAAGCGGTCAAACAATTATTAATGTCTTGTGCTGTAGTAAAAGGTGACGTCGCTTGTAGTAAGCAAAATACATCAAAATCGTAGTGTATTGTTTCTGCAAATTCCAACATAGCACTTTCTGTGGAAGCAGTATCTGTTGCGCTACTGTCACTTCTTAAAAGCCCTTTGATTTTATCTGTATAGTGGTATTCTTTTGTAATAAAATCTAATATGGATTGGTCGTCTGTATACACATAAACCTCGTCTAAATTAGAATGTAATGCTTCACCTAAAACCCAAGTAAACAATGGTCTTCCAACCATTTTACGTTTATTTTTACCAGGAATACCTTTTGACCCTTTACGTAAAGGAATAAAACCTATTGTTTTCATATATTGGGTGACTTTAAAACTTTTTAACAATCGCTAAAATACATAATTTAACAGCGAAAATCTTTCAAAACGTTAATAAAATAAAGCAATCTTGTTATTTATTTGAGTTTATAAAATCACTAATTTCTGAGGTGAAAATTTTGGCGCCTTTATCCATCAAATGAGCATAATCATAAAAATAACTTTGATTTTCATAGACCTGATTATCTTGATTAAAAACTATAATCTTTTGATTTTTTGTAACTAACGCTTTAAACCTTTTGTAAAAACTAGTGTTAAATGCTCTAAAATTAGGAGAGAATACATAAATTAATTCAATATTATTTTCTGAACAAATTAATTGAATGTTTGTAAAGGCTTTTAATCTACTATCTTCTTCTAGAGCTTTAGAGTAGGCAGATATAGTGTCACTATAAACTAAATTTAAATTTTTCTTTTTAATTAATGGCATTGTTCCAAAACTATCCAGAGGATTCATCGTTGGTGCTTCTCTATTTTTAAATCTAAAATGATTTTTGTTAAGCCTTGCCAAGCAAAACGCATAAGACAGTGTATTGTTAACTTTTTCTTTAACAAGCGTTTTGTTAATATAATTATATTTAGTTAACGGTTGTAATACATCAACCCGATACCTAATGGATATATCTCCAATAAACTGCGTTGGATTATCAATTGCTAATAGTACTGTTTTGGGCTTTTTATTAAATTTTAAGGCTGTTTTTAATATAAACTCATGAAAATTCACATTAGATCCTTGATATGACAAGTTATAACTAGTTAAACCTGTCTGTTTTTCCAATTGACCAGCCAGAATATTACCAGCACCTCGTGATGAGCCAATGACCAATAAATCTTTATTAATCTTTCCATTAATTAAGTTTTCTAATCGTCTATCGTATTGTCTATCTGGTGCTAATTCCAATAAAAACCATGCTGATTTTTCAATAATGAAAAACAAAACTGCAAATAGTAGTATATGTTTTAAAAATAGCCTCATTAAAATTGAAAATATATAAACTCTTGTTGATTATCATTGCTAAACACAAAAACCATAGCGATTATAATCATATAAAAAGCCCATCTAATACCCCTAGATTGCTTAAGTAGCAAGATTTCTATTGCATAGTGTTGACGTCTTCCAATCCATTCTATTACTATAAAAAACAGAATGAGCACTAGTAAATTAGTCGGTCTAATAGTTGGCAAGGTTAACAAACTAGTACTAAATAGACCTTTTAAATACGTAAATGCATGAGTAACACTTTCTGCCCTAAAAAAGACCCAAGCAATAACGGTTAGACCAAAAGTAAGTCCCATTTGCACTAGCTCTTTGATACTTGGTAATTTTGAATCTTGAGCTACAACATCTAAATTAGTTCTGTTACGTTTGGCCAATAATAATGGTAAAAAATAAAGCGCATTTAAAAATCCCCAAATAATAAATGTCCAATTAGCACCATGCCAAAACCCACTGACTAAAAATATTATAAACGTGTTGCGCACTTTCATCCAAGTGCCACCTTGACTTCCTCCTAATGGAATGTATAAATAATCCCGAAACCATGTGGATAAGGATATGTGCCAGCGTCGCCAAAATTCGGCTATATCTCTAGAAAAATAGGGAAAGGCAAAGTTTTGCTTTAAGTTAAAACCAAATAATCTTGAGGTTCCGATTGCAATATCAGAATACCCAGAAAAATCACCATAAATCTGAAAAGTAAAAAATAATGCACCTATTAGCAAAGTACTACCAGTTTGTTCCGATGAGTTATTAAAGATCTGATTAGCATACTCGGCACAATTGTCTGCAATAACTACTTTTTTAAAAAATCCCCAAAGTATTTGTCTACATCCATCCACAGCTTGACTATAATGAAATTGACGTTTTTTATAAAACTGTGGCAGCAAATTGGTAGCTCGTTCTATTGGTCCTGCCACTAATTGTGGAAAAAAACTAACAAAGGCTAAAAATGATACAATATCTTGTGTTGGCTCAAGTTTTCGCTTATAAACATCTATGGTGTAACTTAAGGTTTGAAAGGTGTAAAAACTTATACCAACTGGTAAAATAATATCTAACGTATTGGGCTGAATTGAATTCCCGAAAAATGAGAAAGCGTCAACAAAACTATCGATAAAGAAATTATAATATTTAAAAAAACCTAAAAACCCTAAGTTTACAAGGATACTGGACCACAGCAACAACTTTCTTTTAGAAGGTTGTGCTGCTTTTTTTAATTGTAAACCAATGGTGTAATCCACAAGCGAACTAAAAACAATTAAAGATAAAAAACGCCAATCCCACCAACCATAAAACACATAACTAGCAACAACTAATAATGCATTTTGCAGTTTTAAATTTTTATTGGTTACAAACCAATACAATACAAAAACTATTGGTAAGAAAATAGCAAAATCTATAGAGTTGAAATACATTTATCCTGATATTTTTATAGTTTTATCTTATTTTTAATTTTTCTAATGACCCTAGTAATCTCAATGCTTTTTGGATAATTATCAAAATAGGCATTACCGCCTTTAATAGATACTAATTGTTTATTTTCTTGAGATTTAAATCCTTCTCTAGATACAATCGCGTTGATTTGATTGCTAATAAAAGGAAAAATCTGATATTTATCTAACACTAATGCTCTAGCTGCTTTAAGTGCTTCAATTTTTTGGTTATAATTATTTGAGTGTACTATCTCTTTTAAAAATTGTTTAATATGTTTATCCTTTGGATCAATTTGAATTATTGCTTCTTTTGGAAAATAATCTTCTATCCTATCACAACCAAAATACAAAGGCACTGTATAACTTAAAAAACAGTCCGATATTTTTTCTGTCCAATTAAATGGGTTTTTAAAATTCTCATAAGCGATTGCATATTTTGCAGATTGCATTACATCCCATTTACTATCTACTTCCTTAATGCCCCTACCGTATAAATTGATAAATGGTAATTTAGAAATTGAATCTAAAAAATCCATACGTTGGTTATGTTGCACAGAAGTCCTTTGATTACTAGTCACCCAAACTATTTTATCTTCTTTATTTAAATCTTCTGCTTTTAATTTTTTGAAAAAATCATAATCTTTATCCAAATGCCAAGGTAGTGCTGGTTGAGATTTTAGGTATTTACCACCTTCTTGTATTTGATTAAATACAATAGAGGATTGCTTATTGGCATATTGTCTATATTTTGATATTTCATTAGCGGGCTCTAAACATATATGTAGGATGTGATTAGGATTAACCTTAACTGTAACATCTGACTTTGGATAATCTAAAATTACTAAAAAATCGCATTCGTCAACTTCTTCCTCGGTAAACGTAATATCATTCCACTTAAAAGACAGGTTAGGTGTTTGCCTTCTAATATCTGGATAAGGATAATATCTACATATTTTAACTAGCATAGTTTTATTTTAATAATTTAACCCTTTCAACTTCAGTTTATTAATAATTGTCTCTTTTTTAACTGGCTGTCTATATTTTAAAATTGATGGCAATTTAAAAAGTGTCGTAAAAAAAACAACCATAAAAGACCTAAAATATCTATGATCTTCAATAGCATATTTTTTAAAGTTATGCCATAGTGTTTTAATTATTTTTTTAGTTGGGTTTGGGTAATATACTATATAATAACGGAGGGTGTTTTTAAATTGTCTCTCAAACCTAAAATAATTGCGACCTTGTTGTTTACGTTTTTTAACATCTACACGGTGGTTTACTTTTATATTGGGTTGATATAAAATAGTAAACCCATGGTCCAAAACCTCTAATGCTAAAGCTGGCTCTTCACCATAAATATCAATCCAAACTGGAAAACCGTTAGTAGTATCGTAAACTTCTTTTTTTATAGCAAATCCACAACCTACAAAATCGTTGGTCATGTAAGCTTCTAAATTTTTAGAGTGCTGCAAAGCAACCTCATCTGTATTAAATATACCGCGCACTTCCTGAAAAGCAATTACACCTATGCTTTTATTTGTATTAAAAGTAGCTTCAACATCCTTTATAAAGTTTGTACTTAACGGGTGCGCATCATCATCTAGACCTATTAATATAGCCCCTTTAGCTTTTTTGTATAGTATATTTCTAGCTGGAGATGCACTAATACTTTTTTTATAGTTAGTCCACTGCACCCAATTATAATCTGAAATAATTGCTTCTGTTTTTAAACAACCATCAATAAACACTAAAACCTCATGAATGGTCAAATCTATTAGTCCGTTTAACTTGTTTAATGTTAAAGCTAGGTCTTCTGGTCGATTTTTAGTGACTATTAAAAATGAAATTTGCATCTATTTAATTTCCGTGTAAACGTTTTGATAAAGGGTTTGTATTTTAGGTTGCAAGGTAGCACGATTATAATTTTGTTGTATATAATTGATATTAAAATCTTGGGCGTGTTGTCTTAGTTGATCATTTATTAAAGCTCTTTTAATATGCATTGCTATATGTTTAACATCCAATGGATTATCTATCAAAAAACCGTTTATGTTATTTGTTATAACCTCTGAAGTGGCATTACCTGGATTAGATTGGATTGGAAAAGCACCCATTGCCATAGCTTCTAATAGTGAATTTGGCATACCATCCGATACATTATTAGCAATATGCAAAATACTTTTACCCATTATATCCAACAATAATTTATTTTCTAGGTGTTGCTCCCTAAAGTGTATTTTAAAATTAGCTTGGCTTAAAATTTTAGATTTTTTAATATAATCTACGACTTGTTTGTCTGCACTATAAACTTCAAAACTGTACGAGGTAAGTATTGTATTGTCCAAAAGCTCAATAGCCTTTACTATTTGTAAAGCCTCGCCAACATCAAATTGATAACCTTTAAATAGTATTATCTTACGGTCGTTATATTTTTTGATATTAGAAGTGTTAACTGTTATACCTCCATTACCTGGGAAGACCCCTAAAAAAGTTCCAACAAAACCATTTTTTAAGGCTATTTGATGATCCCGTTTACAATCTGTTATTAAATAATCGGCACGTTTTAAAAATGTATTTACTTTTATTGTCGCTATCCCTTTTTCTTTAAAATAAAACATATCACTACCCCAGGATGAATAGATTAAAGGAATATTGGTGTGTGACATGATTGATAGTATAGGAAATCCAGATAATTGCATTTCAAAACAATGTACTATATCTGGTTGGAATGCTTTTATAACTTTTTGAAATGCTTTACCTACATTGTTTTCATTAATTTTTTGAATCCCGTTGTATAGTTTTGGATACTTACTTTTAATTGTATTTCTAAACGGAAAATCCCATTTTAATTTCCAGCCTTTTATTTGTGTTACCCATTCAATTTTTGAAGCTTTAGGACCACCATCTGTGATATCAAACCAATGTACCTCATAGCCTGAATCTTTCAATTGGTTTACCCATTGAAAAAAGTGATGGTTTGGAATGGCTACCATTAAAATCTTCATTATAATTTAAATAAGGGTTTAAATTTAGTATCTCCTTTTTTAATACGTTTAAAAATAGTGTAGAAAAAACGAATGCGAGTGAGTTTCAATTTTAATTTAAGATTATAGACTAATCTTTGATTTTTTATAAAATCTAAACACTGTTGTGCAGCATTAAAATTACGTTCTGCTAAGGCTTGTCTAAAAAAGCCTAAAGTCATTTTTAATATTGATAATTTTATAGGTTCTACTTTAGATAATTTTAAAACCGTACGTTTTGCTTCAAAATAAGATTGTAAACCAAAATCTATATTTTTGTAAAAACTGTTGGTTGAAGATTGCTCGCCAACACGATAAAAGATTAGGACTTTATTGACTATTGCAACTTGTTTAGTATCATACAAAGCTCTTGCATACAAATCGTGGTCTTCTAAAATGTGTAAATCTTCGCGGATTGGCAGGTAGGGTTTTAAACTTGTCGTTTTCCAGAGTGGTACAACCATCATCATTGGAAAATTACCTGTTGCAAATGCCATGAATAGATTATTACTATCTTTTATGTCGGGTTGTTTTGCTTTTGAAAATAAACTGATATCAAATACACCAGTAAATTCTTGTAATTGGCAAACTACTAAATCATTATCTTTTATGGCATCTGCTTTAAGCTGAAGGTGCTCTGGATGCATAACATCGTCACTGTCAAAAAACTGAATATAATCCCCAATTGCTTTTGTTATAGCATAATTACGACAAGCACTTGGTCCTTTGGTTACATTTTCTGGACGTTGAAATATTTGAAATCTTGAATCGGTTTTTATTAAGTCTTCTGTAACTTTTAGGGTGTTGTCAGTACTACCATCATCCACAATAATGCACTGCCAATTAGCATAGGTTTGCACTTTAATAGATTGAAGTGTTTCTTCTATTAAGTGTGCGCGATTGTATATTGGGATTATTATGGATATCAAATTAATTTTAATTTATAAAGGATAGATTTTACTACCAATTTAATGTAAACTTTAGTACGACCTTTGCCTAATCTAAAATTTTTATGATCAACATTTTTAGCAATATAATGATCCGGATGAATTAAAGTATTATTTACTAAAGGATAAACGCCTAAATTTATAGTACTAAGTTTTTCCTTATTGATTACTAAAAAAGTGTTTTGCTTGTACCACCAATTAACCTCTTTTTCATTCCAAATCTTTGAACGAATAACATCGATAAAAACAAATTGATGTTTTAAAAATTTGTTTTCCCAGTAGTCAACAAATTGTTCGTTAACATGGTTTTGCCCACCCTGAAAAGGTATTGCTGCTGAAAATAATATGACATCACTAGACTGGATTAAGTTTTTAACTAATGTATCTGCGGAAGACTCGCTAAGATGTTCTGCTACTTCTAAAGATATGGCCAGGTCATATTTTTGATCTAAAATAATTTCTTTCTCTAAATCAACTTCTTTAAAATTTTCTAATTCTAAATAGTTAGCCATAAGGTTTTTGTCTGCCCACGGACCGTCCAAACCCAAAACATTGTTTATGTTTTTTTCTGTAAAAGCTTTTAAAAAAGTTCCTACTCCACAACCAAAATCTACAACACTTTTGGGGTTAATAAACTCCAGAATATGTTTAACTATTATTCTTGGAGCAGCCATATTGTGTATTCTAGAAGTATGTATATATTTTACATTACTTTTCATGCTTTGGTTGATTAAAATTTATTTTTAAGTTTTTGTTTAATTATAGCTTTTTTAATATCTAATATAGAATTAACGATAAAAAGCTTCGGGTTAAGGTAAAATAATCGTTTTAGTAAATCAATTATAATGCTAACTGTAGATGGTAGTTTTTCAACTTTTAATTGATATGCTGCTAAAGTTTCATTTTTAAACCTAACCAATTCAGATTTTTGGTTTCTTTTAATAAAATAATAGAAAGTTTCGTTTATATCATAGATATTAAACCCATTATTTATAATTCTATTAGACCACTCTTTATCTTCACTAAATGGTAAATTCTCATCAAACTTATGGTTTCCCCATACTTCTTTAACAACTATACAACAAGCAGCCATTAGTCCATATTTAAGCGGTTGCGTAATTAAAAAATCATTATTAAGACTTCTGTCGTAATTGGCATAAGAGTTAATGTAACGTAACCCTGCTATATTTTTTTTTGAATTTAATAAACTTAACGAGTTTTTGAAAAATGATTGTCCAATGGGTACAGCATGCGCACTTAGTAATAAAATATAATTGTTTTTAGCTGCTTGTATACCAAGATTAATTGCTTTACCGTAAGAAAATTGATCTATATGCACAATCCTACAGTTATACTTTTTAGCTATTGCAAGACTATTATCTGTGGACTTATTATCTACTATAATAATGTCGTCAAAATCACTAGAATACATCCGTTTTAAGATAGATAAAACCTTTTCTAAATGGCTTGCTTCATTTTTATTTCTAATTACGATACTGAACATTATAGGCTATACTTTATGATTTTTTAAAAATATTAAAGACTTGATATATAGTTTCATCTTGTCTGAAATGCTAAAATTAGTCGTCGTCAATCTTGAAATTTCTTTTAGCTGATTAATTATTTTAGGACTATATTTTTTATTGGCTTTAAAATACTGATTTATAGCTTCAGTTTGAAAGGTTTGCAGTATAGTTATTAATTTTTTAGAATCAAACAACCCTCTACTATTTGCTTTAAAAGCTTTATTATTCAAATTAATTAAAGCTTTGAGCTCATTAAAATTTAAACGTTCGGTAAACGAAAACTGTTTAACATAAGCTTGTTTTTCTAATTCAGAATAGTCAAAATCAAGTTGACTTAACATATTAAATCTTGATAAACTGGCACTTTTGCGCTGAATTTCTTTTTTGATGATTGACACTTGGTTGTCATGCACGCGATACAAAAACAAAACTTCCTGAATATTATGCAACTTTCCTATTTGTGACAACCTTACCCATAAATCATAATCTTCTGCAGGCTCAAAAGTTGTGTCATAATTGATTTGATGTTTATCTAAAACAGATTTCCTTATCGTAGCTGTTGGATGTCCAATACACGAGTCTTTTAATAGTGCTAATTTTATGTCTTCATGCTTCTCAGGAGCAGTAATAATGGTTTCTGAATCTATAATTCTAAAAATAGAACCACAAACTATAATGTCTTTGTCTTGTTCTAAAACTTCTATTTGCTTTTCAAAACGGTTTGGTAAACTAATATCGTCACCATCCATTCTAGCAATATACTTTCCTTTAGCAATGGTTAATCCATAATTTAAGCTATTGGTATATCCAGAATTTTTAGGTTTAACTATTAGGTTGATGCGTGGGTCGTTAAATGTTTTTATAATATCAACTGTACCATCTGTACTGCAATCGTCAATAATAATACACTCAAATTTGGTATAGGTTTGATTTAAAATGCTTTGTACGGCTTCTTGTATATATTGCTCACAGTTGTAAGTGGGTATTAAAACTGTTATAAGGGGTTGGTGACTCATATTATAGTTTTATCCATCGTTTTGGTACAACATCTGTAAAATCATACTGCTCTCCATTAAACCATTGTTTGGGTGCAATAACTATCTTGTTTGGATTGGTATTTAACCACGCAGACCACCAACTAAAACTACTATTTGCAATTATATTATGTTGACAGTTAGACATGAGTTTAATATCTTCAAATGCAGTAGATGCATCATTAAAATCAACATAAACTGCTCTGTGATTGGATTTAAAATTGGCTTTAACCCAGTCCATATCATCCGAAAACAAATAATAGGTTGGTTGTTCTATTTTACTTTCAATAAAAGTCATTGCTTCCTTATAATACTTCTCTTTAGAAGTATTGTGCACCTCATGTGTTAAAAAATCACCTCGTCTAATATGAATAGATACTGCATTAGTCTTTGCCATTTCTACCATTAGATTTTGGGTTTGTTTTTTTAAAGGTGAAACAATTTTAAAATCGTTTAAAATATCGTTTCGATAAGTTATAAAATAGTCTTCTGCTTGAAAGTAACCCTGTAACCGAATGTTTTTGTTTATAATGTTAAGGACTTCTGGATTAAATCTAAAAGACTGTTCGTTGTAATAAGTAGTCAGTTTTAGTTTGTTTTCTAGCTTTCTAATCCACTTACTTTTTTGCTTAAATGGTTTTGCTTTAATATTAAAATGATGCAATCCATAAGCACGTAACTTATAATTTTCAAAACCAGAGAGGTCTAATCTTAATTCTTGTTTTGTATGCAAGGCAAGTGCTTTAGCTGCAGCATACTGAAACATTTGATTACCCAAACCACCTATTAATTTTACAACTACCACTGTTTATTGTTTTAAGGTCCAATTTTCCCAAACAAACTCATATTGATAAGTTAATTGATGGGTTTTAGATAATTCGGCTTGTATTTTTTTCATTCTTTCAGTAGCACTTGGGATAATAAAATCATGAAACTGAATTTGTAAATCTGAAAATAAAGGTAGCATGTTATGTGCTATTAATGCTTCTAAAACATCATATTCACCACCTTCAATATTTACTTTTATCAAATCTATATAATCAATATTATTAGTTTTTATAAAATCTATAATAGATTTAAGCTGAATGGTTTCTGTTAGTTTAGATTTAATATAAACTGAGGACGAATTGTCTGTTAAACTAATTTGCATGGTTTGATCTTGACCAGCTAAACCATACTGATACGCTTTAATTCTAGGGTTATCTATAAATTGTTGCTTTATCAAATTATAAAACGATTGAATAGGCTCAAAAACATAAATAGTAGATTGATATTTATTGTAAATATCAGCAGCAAACTCACCTTTATAACCTCCCAAATCAAATACAACAGAATCCTTATTTAATGGATAATTCAAACGCAAAGTTTGATCGCCTTTTACAGCAAACCAAGGTTTGCAACGTTCATGTTGCAACTGGTTTTGTTGGTTTTGTTTGTCTATTTGTTTTTTAAATAGAATATATCTTAGTTTTCTTTTTATTTTTTTTATCATATTCTATTATTATTTAATTGATAAGCACTTTTGGTTTTTGCGCCATACCATTTGTTTAGCCATTTGCTTAATAAAACGTGTCCTTTGAAACCTTTTAAATATCTTTTATTTATAAATAAAGCTTTCAAAATCAAACGTTTAAAAACACTTATTTTATAATTACTATTTAAAGCTTTATAAGCTTTTAAAAATTTACTGTATTCTATTTCGGGTCTTGTGTACAATCCAATAACAGCATACAACCAGTTTTGAAAATACCATTGATAATGTTGCTTTTGTTCTTTTGTTAATGTGCTACTAACGGATTGTATATAAATTGGCATTGATTTGAAAACATTTAAATAAAAAGATTGTGATCTAGGATTATTTTTAGATGGCATCCTATATCTAGAATCTACTTCAATTATTAATTTAAATTTAGGTTGTAAAGTTGTTAAAACCCTAATGTTAAAATCTCCATCTTGAAACCTTAGTAATTCTTCGTTAAAACTAATTCTACCTTTAATTAGTTTACTTTTAAAAAGTACGCGTTGCAAATTCCAAGGTAATCGTCTTTCGCTTAAAAACTCGTCTAAAGCTTCTTGCCAATTTGATACTATAATTTGGTCACTATTAACATACACTTGGTAACCGTCAAAAATATCCATCGAAAAGACCACAAAATCTAAAGTGCTTGCTTGTAATTCCTCTACTCTGCCTGCAATACAATGTGGTAACATAATATCATCATTATCAAAAAACTGTATATAATCACCCTTACTTAATGCCATACCATAATTACGACAAGCATTTGCGCCTTTTGGTTTGTTACTAGGTCTTTTATGAAGTGTAAATCTTTGGTCTGTCTTTGTAAAATTTAATATGGTATTATACTCTTCAATTTTAGAACCATCATCAACTATAATACATTCCCATTGTTGATAGGTTTGTGCAGCAATACTTTCAAGTGTTTCAATTGCTAGCAAAGACTTGTTATAGGTTGGGACTATAATGGAAACTAATGGTTTATTCATTTAAGTAATGACTTCCTTTTGTTATATTAACATTCCTACTATTTATTATTTCAGGAACAATATTATCAATTAACTTGAGCTCTGCTTTATATTCCTTAAATTTTCTAACTTCAATTTTTAAAAAAGCTTTTAATAGTTTTTTTTTGAGGATTTTTTTTCTGATTTCAACTTTTTCGGAAAAATCATTATTGATATCTGCCCAAACAATTTTTAATTTCTTTTCTCTTTTTTTTAATGCATCTTCTAAGGAGATATTTTTATTTAATCTCTTATATTCCCTATCATGTATAACATAAGCATTGGAAACTACAGCTATTTTTAATTTATGATAAGTAACACGTTGACAATAATTATTGTCCTCTCCATAGTGAAAAAAAATAGGATCAAATCCTCCAATTGTTTCTAATGTTTTTTTTGGTAGTAACCAAGCTGCTGCATTTACAAAATTAGTATTATAAACCTGATTAAAATTTTTATCGGGATAACGCAATGTTTTTTTTAAACTATCCGCGTCTTCAGCTTTTAAATAGGTTGAAAAATTCCAATCTAAATTTAATGCTCTACTATCTAAATGTATAGGACTAATAATAGCAAATTCTGGATTTTTTTTAGAAACATCTATTAAATTATCTATGGTATCATTGTATAAATATGCATCTTGATTAAGTAAAAAAACAAAATTAGCATTGTTTTTTAATGCGTATTTGATACCAATATTATTGCCTCCTCCAAAACCTAAATTTTTACTTTGAATAAATAATTTAATTTTTGGGTGATTTTTTTTGATAAAGTCAACAGTACTATCAGAAGAACAATTATCAACTACAATCAACTCACAATTATTGGGTATAGAATCCAATGTTTTATGCAACCATTGTATTCCATTATAAGTAACTATAATGACATAAATCTTCGACATTAAGAATGTTGTTATTTAAATTGATTAATTAACTTAATTTTAATTTTTCTAAATAGAATTCTAGGATTTTTAATTAGATTAGAAAGCTTATAAATGTTAACTGCTAATTTATAAACTCTTGTTTTTTCAAAATTATCTTGTTTGTTTTTTAAATTTTCATACTGTTTTTTATAAAGCATGTATTTGTTTTGTAAAGCTACAGCATTATTAGCTTGACTAATAGAATGTTGCCTATACTCTAGATTAGTTTCAGTTGCTTTAGAAGCCATCCAACCAAGATCAACAATTGATTTAAAAAAATTATAATCCTCCGCTTTATTAGTTTGTTTATAACCTCCAACTTGTTCAAAACACTCCTTTTTATACATTGAAGAGCCATGTATGAAATTTCTCAAATTAAGTTCTCTACGTAATTCTTCATAATTTTTAAAATTTGGGAAATTAATTTGATAAAATTGATTCTCTATAACTTTACCTTTCCAATTTGGCCTAAAATTATCATATATTATTTTTGCTCTGGAACCAAAAAAAGCATAGTCCGTATATGCTATCCCAATATTATCATTTGTATCTAATATTTTAGCACATTCTTCAACATAATTACTAACAATTCTATTGTCAGCTCCTAGAAAAAAAACATAATCAGAACTAATTAAAGATATAGCTTTATTAAAATTTTTTACAATACCTAAATTTTGTTCATTTCTATTATATTTAATTAAATTAGGGTACTTAGCAGAATATATTCTTGAAATTTCTTCTGTATCATCGTCTGAAAAATCATCGGTTATAATGATTTCGTCTGGCAAAATAGTTTGCATTAGTACTGACTCTATTGCTTCTATTAGATAATCCCCATAGTTATATGAAGCAATTATACATGCAATTTTCGATTTTCGAAATCTAGTATCATTTAATACTGTTACTCTATTTAATAAATACAAGTCAATATTATTACCTTGATTACAAGATACGGCACCTTTAAATTTTTTCTTAACTTCCTTCAATACCGTACTATTAAATTCTCCATGTGGATAAGCAAACCAATTAAAACCATTTTCATCAAAACTTAATAATTTTTTTGGTATGTCTAACTCCTCATTTATAATCGAAATATCTTCAACTTGTTTTAAATTTAAATGTGTTTTAGTGTGCCACTGTAGTCTTCCACCATATTTTACTAATTCCTTCAATTCATAAATATCTGTAAATTCTGATAATGGTTCTATTGAATCAAATTCGTTATTTAGCCCTATATAATTTGATGTGAAAAACAATTCGAAAGGGTAGTTAAAATGTTTTAAGATTGGTAAAGCAAATTGGTAAACATTTTTATAAATCCCATCAAAAGTTATTACAACATGATTAGGGTTTTTCAAATCATAATCATCTAAATAAACAACTTCTTTATTTTGCAGTTCAGACATTTGTCTATAAAAAGCATTTACACTAACCCACCACATGCTAGGAGTGTTTAAACCTATTTTATGATACATTAAAATCATTTAGCGTAAATTTCTAATTTATGGTTATAATTTCTATATGAATAATGAATTTCTTTTAATTTAAGGAATGGAAATTGGCAATTATACCATTCGTTTATATGTACACTTACTAATAATCCATTATCATTTAAAAGATCATTTATTATTTTATAAATTAAGCTAGAGGATTCACCAATATATTGGGGATAAAGTACACCTGTTATAATAATTAAGTCAAATTTTTTATCAAACTTTTTCTGTAACTCGAAAATAGAACACACTTCAAATGCTAAGTTTTTTTTATCATTTAATTTATTTGCGTTATTGATGGCGTTTTTAGAAATATCTACTCCAATAATTTTTTCACCTGGTAAAAACTTAGTAACAAATCCCTGCCCACAACCAATATCTAAAACATTGTAGTAGTCTTTTTTAGGAATTTCACTTAATAAAATATCAACTCTTTTTTGATCATCAGGATTATCTTTATATCCCCAAGGATCTAAATTTTTGTGAAATTTATTTAATTCATTAATATTTTGTATCATAATTTAGACCATTTATGGTTTACTACAATCATTCCCCAATTTGGATCAACAATTTTTCCAGTACCAAAATAATCAGATTCTTCGACTTCAAATGTTAATACACCTTCAATATAGTCAGCTAAACCTTCAGTTGTAGAAATAAACGCATTCAAAACATACTTACCTCTAACTAAGGGAATAGAATTTAATTCACAAATTACAGAATCTTCATTTTTAAAATTAAGCTCTAATTCATTTTTTTGATTAGATGAAATACTTATAATTTTATTCTCTTTTTGATCCCAAATACTTATTCCAAATTCATTTATTTTAAAATCCGAATAATTTACAAATGCTAATTGAACGGAAAATTTTGAACCTGTGAAAATTTTATTTGTTTTAACAGAAACATCTTTTAACCTTGCAAAACCTGAACCTACTCTATTTGTACTTAAATTTTCCAGATTAATTTTTCTTATATTTTTTGAAGACAAATAATAATCAATAGCTTCAATTTGAGTACCATCAAAAACGATTTTACCATGTTCTAAAACAATTGCTCTCGTACATAAATTTTGGACAGCTGCCATATTATGACTTACAAACAACACGGTACGTCCTTCTCCACGACTAATATCCTGCATTTTACCAATAGCTTTTTTCTGAAATTCTGCATCACCAACCGCTAACACCTCATCTATCACTAAAATTTCGGGCTCTAAAAAGGCTGCGACAGCAAAGGCTAAACGCACAGTCATACCAGAGCTGTAACGTTTTACAGGTGTATCTATATAACGCTGACAACCTGAAAACTCGATAATTTCATCAATTTTAGACGAAATTTCTTTTTTAGTCATTCCTAAAATGGCACCATTTAAATACACGTTTTCACGTCCAGTCATCTCGCCATGAAACCCAGTACCAACTTCTAATAAGGATGCAATACGTCCTCTGGTTTTAATCTCTCCTGTAGTTGGTCCTGTAACTTTTGACAAAATCTTTAAAAGGGTTGATTTACCTGCACCATTTTTACCAATAATCCCTAAAACTTCACCACGTTTAACTTCAAAATTAATATCTTGTAAAGCCCATACATATTCTGACTGTCCTTTAGTACTACGATCATTACTCTCGCCTACTTTTAAATAGGGATCTGCTTTACCTCGTACTTTATGCCACCATCTATTTAAATCGTGACTGATGGTTCCTGTACCAACTAATCCTAAACGGTATTGTTTAGAGATATGTTCTGCTTCTAAAATAATGTCTTTTTCTTCCATATTACACAGTATCTATAAAAGACTTTTCGGTTTTATTAAATATAACTAGTCCTATTAAAAACAAGATAACACTCACTGTTCCTGCATATAGAAATTTTGACAATGAAAAATCTCCAATACCTAAAGTCATATATCTAAATAATTCAATTATTGTGGTCATAGGATTATATTCTACTAACCAAGAATATTCTGGTACTTTTTCTTTAAAGTAAGACAAAGGATACATCACAGCAGAACCATACATTAATAATTGTACACCAAAACCGACTAAAAATGTTAAATCACGATATTTGGTGGTCATTGAAGATATAATCATCCCTAAACCTAATCCTAATAAACCCATAAATAAAATTAATATAGGTAATAGCATAATTGTTATTTGTGGTAGCGCATTACTGGCTTTATCTGTAAAAAACACAAAGTAGATATAAAACGAAATAAATACTAATAACTGAATGCCGAATTTTATAAGATTAGAAAACACAATAGACAATGGTGTGATAACTCTAGGAAAGTACACCTTACCAAATATCCCTTGATTAGCTTTAAAGGTATCACTCGTACCTGTTAGACAAGAGCTAAAATAATTCCAAGAGGTGATGCCTGCTAAATTAAACAAAAAGGAAGGAATCCCATTACCTGTAGGTATAGCAGCTAGATTGTTAAATATTAGTGTAAAGATTACTGAGGTAAATAAGGGTTGTATAAAATACCATAATGGCCCTAATATAGTTTGCTTGTATTGCGTGATTATATCTCGCTTTACAAATAAAAAAAGCAAATCACGATACCTCCAAATCTCTTTAAAATTAAGATCTATAAGCTTTTTTTTGGGTGAGATGGTGTATAGCCAATCTGATTTAATATGTTTACTCTCCAAATTTATTATTTTATTGCTTATTTAAATGGATTTAAAAATACTAGAATTTTTTTAGTAAAAGATGTATTCTTCTTTTCCTCCTCATGATAACCATTAGTGTAGTTCCCATAACCATAGCCATAACCATAGCCATAACCGTATCCATAACCGTATTTTCCTTTTTGGTCATAACCATTATATAAAAAACTAATATTTTTAATTTCTCCTTTTCTATACTTGTCATTGATTAAGGTTAACATCTCTTTTTTAGTATAATCTTGTCTTACTACATATAAAGAAGCGTCTGAATACTCTAACAGCTCCAATGCATCTGCTACTAATCCAATTGGTGGTGTATCTAGGATGATGTAATCATACTGTGCTTTAAGTTGCTCCATTAACTCATCCATTTTTTCGCTAATCAATAATTCTGATGGGTTTGGAGGAATAGGACCAGAGGTTATAACATCTAGGTTGTTAACTTTAGTGTTTTGAATCACCTCATCCAATGTTTTTTGTCCAATAAGGTAGTTTACTGCTCCAATATCATTTTGAATATCAAAATCCCCAAATATTTTAGGTTTACGTAAATCTAATCCTACCAAAACGGTTTTTTTTCCGCTTAGCGCAAATACTGTAGCGATATTGATAGAACAGAAGGTTTTTCCTTCTCCACTAACAGAAGAAGTAACCATGACAGTTTTAGTACTATCAATGTCGTGCTGCTTATACATATACTGCAAACTAGATCGGATAGCCCTAAAAGCTTCTGCTACAGCAGACTTAGGCTTTCTATGTACTGCTAGGTTATTATCTAAAACATTTTTACCAACCACACCTAGCATAGGTATAGTACTTATATTCTCTAAGGTTTGTGGATTGTGTATTTTGGTGTCCAAAAACACGACTAAAAAAGCTAATAACAATGGAGGCAAGATACCACCAAACAAAGCAAACATGTATCTAGAACTTAACTTTAAATCTATAGGTTGAGCTCCTGTATTTTTTGCAGGATCAATCCATAAAATATCAGATACTGTTGCTGCTTTTATAATATCTGCTTCACCACGCTTAGACAAAAATAAATTATAGGTTTTCTCGTTTAATAAATATTGTCTTTCAATATCCAACAAATTCTGTTGGTCCTTTGGAAGCTTGTTAAATTGACCTCTTGCTGAGCCTATTTTACCATTTATACTACCTAACTCTCTCTCTATACCAATAGATGCAGAACTAATATTTTCCAACAATACCAACTTGATACTTTCAATTTGGCTGTTTAAATCATCAAAAATAGAGGCTCCTGGTTTAACTGTTGATTCAAATTTGGCTTTTTGAATAGATAGCGTATTTATTTTACTAATGTTAGCCAATATATTACCATCATCAATACCTGCAACAGAAGGAGCAGGTAAATTTGTAAAATTATTACTCGTTAGAAGATATTTTTTTAAGCTGGTATAATATGCCTTTTTACGGTTAACGTCATCACGTTGCAACTCTAAATCGGATAATTTAGAAGATAATAATTCGCTTTCTTGGTCTAAGTTATAAATTCCATTTTTAGATCTATAATTATTTAATGCATCAGCATTTCCTGTTAAAGAATCTTTGACACGACTTAATTGGCTATCAATAAATTTAATTGTATTGGTAACAAATAAATTTTTTCTAGCTAACTGCTCCTTAGAGACGACTCTAACCGTTTCGTTTAAATAATCTTCTATTTTTTTGGTGTTATGATCAACCATACTTAGGTTAATTATAGCTGAGTTTCTTGGATTATTTATTGACAACCTACCTCTATATTGAGCAACTACAGCATCAAAAGCCTCCATTTTCAAAAAATAAGTTTCCCCTAACTTAGGTTGCCTATCTTTATCTAATTTAAAAAAACCTTTTAAATAGGGTAAATCGATATATTCACCTAAAATTACACGCTTAGTAACCAATCCTATTGGAACATCAATTACTTTTGATTGAAAATCTGAATACTTTTGAGTACTTACGGTTGCAGATGTAAAATCAAATTCTAACTCAACTTCCTTCTCACTTATAAACGAAACTTTTATTGGTGAATTTAATAATTGATAACCAGAAGAATCTGGAATAAACCTAAATGGAGAATCGTTGTAAATATCGTCTTTTCTGAATCTAGATTGTTTTAAATAAGTTACGTAAAACTGTAAATTATTCACCACCTGCTCATGCAAGCTTCTTGACTGCAACGTATTAATAAGCGTCTGAACTTTTCCTGAAACACCTCCATAATTAAAGGTTAAATTGGTGTTTGTTGTAAATAATGGATTTTTATCATCTTCTATAGAGATCTTAGTTGATAGTCGAAAAGATTGTTGTTTTCTGATGTTTTGTTGGTAGACTATAAAAACACCAATACCAACACAAATAATAAATAACTTCCAATAACTAAGCGCTTTAAATAAAAATGCTTTTATATCGAATGCTGGACTTGAGTCTAAAACATCAAATTCGTCGTTCATGTTTATCTTTTAAAGGTTTTTGGCTAAAAAGTAAGTAGACACCAAGACTGAAAATATACTAGCTATTGTCGTAAATGTTTGTGTAGCTGTCTGTCCTGCTCCCAAAGCTTTTCTTTTAAGCGGTTTAACTAATATCATATCATTGGGCTGAATATAATAATATGGCGATTTTAAAGCTGCCACATCTGTTAAATCTATATGATGTATTTTCTGTCCATTTGGATATTGCCTAATAACAAGGACATCTTTACGATCTCCAGTATCTGTAATATCGCCTGCATTAGCTAAAGCTTCAATGATATTAACACGATCCTGAAATAAGGTCAATACGCCTCCTCCACCTACTTCTCCTGTGACAGTATAACGCAATCCTGCTAACTTTACTGTTATAAAAATTTTAGAGACATCTTTTAAATATTTATCTAAAAGTGCTTCTTTAACCTTGTCTTCAATTTCTTCAGTAGTAAATCCTAAAACATTAACTTTGTCAAGAATAGGAAACTCTATATTACCATGCAAATCAACTGTGAAACCACTAAAATATAAATTACCATTACCTGTTGTTCCTGCACTTTGCTCAGTTGGTTGAAAAATTTCCACTAACTTTTTAAGCTCACTATCTGTAGATTTAATACTAATACTTAAAATATCGTTTACCTGAACACGATAAGGAGATGCTAAGGCCTGCAATTGCAACGAGTCGTTAATAACCGTACCTTTATCTTGCAAGTAAACAACATCTTTTTGAGTAATACATGAGGTACTTACAAGCCCAAGCACTAGGACAAGACACATTACAATTTGCTTCATTTTTACAGGTTTGTTAATTCACAAATATAACCTTTAGCACTTTAAAACAAAACAACTAACAGGGTTTTTGATTTTAAATTCAAAAATTAAGCACCATCCTTAACTATTATTGTTTTTAAAACCTTTTTTTAGCTACTAGATTATTAACCAAACAACTTTTCACTTTTAAATATTCTACATTTCACTTATAATAACCATCTTTGCTAAAAATTACACGCATTGAATTATTTAACTGTAGAAAACATTGCCAAATCTTATGGCGAATTAACATTATTTGAAGGCTTATCTTTTAGCGTCCATAAAGACCAAAAGATTGCTTTTGTAGCTAAAAACGGAACAGGAAAAACCTCCATTTTAAAAATGCTTGCTGGTTTTGATGTTCCTGATACTGGTAATATTATTTACAGAAAAGATATTAAGGTTGCTTTTTTACCTCAAGAACCAATTCTAGACCCGGAATTAACCATTGAACAAACCATATTTAATGCCGATAATCCCGTTTTAGATATTATTAAAAACTACGAAAAAGCATTACTTAATCCTGAAGATGAAGATGTTTACCAAAAAGCGTTTGAACAAATGGACAGACACAACGCTTGGGATTTTGAAACACAATACAAACAAATACTTTTTAAGCTAAAATTAGACAATTTAGATCAAAAAGTTAGCGTACTGTCTGGAGGTCAAAAAAAACGTCTTAGCCTAGCTAATGCGCTAATTAATAAACCAGACTTACTAATTTTAGATGAGCCAACCAACCATTTGGATTTAGAAATGATTGAATGGTTAGAAGCTTTTTTTGCCAAAGAAAACATCACTTTATTTATGGTTACTCACGACCGCTTTTTCCTAGAGCGTGTCTGTAATGAAATTATAGAACTTGATCATGGCGAATTATATAGTTACAAAGGAAACTACTCCTACTACCTTGAAAAAAAAGAAGAACGTATAGCTAGAGAGCAAGTAGAAACTGGTAAAGCAAAACAACTTTTTAAAAAAGAATTAGTTTGGATGCGTCGCCAACCAAAAGCACGTACTACTAAATCTAAATCTAGAATTGATGACTTTACCGAAATTAAGCACAAAGCATCCCAACGCAGAAAAGATCATGTTGTAGAGTTGGAACTAAACATGGAGCGTTTAGGAAGCAAAATTGTCGAACTTGTTAAGCTATCTAAATCCTTTAAGGACAAAGTCATTTTAGACAATTTTGATTACAACTTTCAACGTGGAGAACGCGTTGGTATTATTGGTAAAAACGGAACAGGAAAATCAACATTCCTAAATATGTTAACCCAGACAACTGCTCCTGATAGCGGAAAAATATTAATTGGAGAAACAGTTAAATTTGGATATTATACCCAAGCAGGTATTACGCCAAAACCAGACCAAAAAGTAATTGATGTAGTTAGAGACTTTGGAGATTATATTCCGTTAAAAAAAGGAAGACAAATTAGCGCACAACAATTATTAGAACGCTTTTTATTTGACAGAAAAAAACAATATGATTTTGTCGAAAAACTAAGTGGTGGAGAACGTAAACGCTTATACCTTTGTACCATATTAATACAAAATCCAAACTTTTTAATTCTAGATGAGCCTACTAACGACTTAGATATTGTAACCCTAAACGTGTTAGAAGACTTTTTATTAGATTTTCCGGGATGTTTGATAGTCGTCTCTCACGACCGCTATTTTATGGACAAAATTGTGGATCACCTATTAGTGTTTAAAGGCGAAGGTGAAGTAGAAAACTTTCCAGGAAACTACACAGATTATCGTATATACGAAGACAGTAAAGCACCTGAAAGCGACACTGATGCAGAAGATAAAAAAGAAAAGAAAAACTGGAAAAAAGACAGCAGCAAAGCAGCTCTATCTTACAACGAACAGAAAGAATATAATAATTTAGAAAGTAAAATAAAATCTCTAGAATTTGATAAAAAAGAGATTGAACAAAAATTCTTAAATCCAGATTTATCTCAAGATCAAATCACAGAATTGTCTGCTAAAATCCAAAAAATCATGGATAGCATCGAAGAAAAAGAAATGCGCTGGTTAGAATTGTCCGAAAAAATGGAAGAATAAAATTAGACAGAAAAAGAACGATTATAACTAAAACAAAATAAAGCTAAACGGGCTACTCCCAAAATCAATTTGATAGAATTAAACATTTAAATGCAGTACTAATGAATGAAGCAATGAAACTATAAAGCGTAGCTTTAAGTACGTCATTGCGACAGTGAATGATATTTTAGTAATTTCCTCATTTCAATATGATTTTTTTGGATTGGTTTATACTGAGCGTTGTCAATGAGTTTGTATCAAGACAAAGTGAACAGAAAGAATTTGTAACGATCTAAAAAGCCTTTCAGGAATAAACATTTGATCTTAATAAAAGAAAATAATAGCAAACAGCTATCAGATGAGTAAGACTTACCAAATACAATCCTACTTTAATTTTTTAAAACGCTCCACCAATCAACATGGTGTGCACTCCCCTTTTATTTATGATTTAGTTACCAAGTGTTTTTATGACAAAAAAAAGCACGCTGCTTACCTAGATATTAAATCCTACAGAAAAAAGCTTATAAAAAACACAGCCAGAATTAACGTCACTGACTTAGGCTCTGGCAGTCAAGTGTTTCAAAACAATAAAAGATCCATTTCTAAAATAACTAAAGTAGCTGGATCAAATTATAACGAAGCCAAACTACTATATCGATTAACCAATTATTTTAAAAGTAATACCATTTTAGAGCTTGGTACATCTCTAGGTATTGCGACTCAAGCTTTAGCGTTGGGCAATCCAAAAGCAATAATTACAACCGTTGAAGGCTGTCCTAGTATTTCGGCTGTAGCCGAAACCCAATTTCAAAATTTCGACTTAAAAAACATTACAATAAAAACAGGTGATTTTGCTCAGGTTATTAGTAATTTAAATTCGCAAACCTTAGACTTAATTTATTGTGATGGCAATCATACCAAGCAGGCTACATTGCAGTATTTTGAAATGCTACTACCTAAAACGCACAACGACACATTACTTATTTTAGATGACATTTACTGGTCAAAACAGATGACTGACGCTTGGGAAATTATAAAAAATCACCCTCAAGTAACCGTAACTATTGATACCTATAAATTTGGTTTTGTCTTTTTTAGAAAAGAACAAGCTAAAGAGCATTTTACCATTAGACTTTAAATTAATTATTAGTCGCGTCGCTTAGTTTTTAACTTTCTACTTTTAAACTTTTCCCTTAACTTTACATTCATGAAAATATATACAAAAACAGGAGACAAAGGTACTACAGCTTTATTTGGAGGCACACGTGTCCCTAAACATCATATTAGGATTGATAGCTATGGTACTGTTGACGAGCTAAACTCTTACATAGGTTTAATTAGAGACCAAGAGATTAATCAACTATATAAAGATATTTTAATTGACATACAGAATAAGTTATTTACTGTAGGTGCAATATTGGCTACAGATCCTGAAAAAGCGATTCTTAAAAACGGAAGAGAACGCTTAAACATTAATAAAATTTCTGATGAAGATATTATCTTGTTAGAACAAGAAATGGATATTATGAACCAGGACTTACCACCAATGACACATTTTGTGCTTCCTGGTGGCCATCAAACTGTGTCATTCTGTCACATAGCCAGAACCGTCTGCAGACGTGCAGAGCGCTTAGCATCAGCACTTAACGATTTAGAGCCTTTTGAAGCCAATGCGTTAACGTATTTAAACCGTCTTTCTGACTATCTTTTTGTATTGGCACGAAAGTTGTCTCATGACTTACAAGCAGACGAAGTAAAGTGGATACCTGAAAAAAAGTAACCCACGTTATAAAGCGCTGTGATTAGTAACACTGCAAAATACTTTAGTATCAAGTAGTTTCAGTTTAGAAGACGTTCTTTTTTTTAATGAAAAAATAATTCACTTTTTTCTTGACTATTTAAACTAAAAATTTATTTTTGCAAAAATTAAAACCGCATAAGAAATGTATTGGACATTAGAATTAGCATCTTATTTAAGTGATGCACCTTGGCCAGCAACTAAAGATGAGCTTATTGACTACGCTATTAGAACAGGCGCACCTTTAGAAGTTGTAGAAAATTTACAATCAATAGAAGATGAAGGTGATTCATACGATTCTATAGAAGAAATTTGGCCAGATTATCCAACTGACGAAGATTACCTCTGGAATGAGGACGAGTATTAATAACACACAAATAGTATCAAAAAAGTCTCAATTAGAGACTTTTTTTGTGCTTTTTAATATAGCTAAACGCAGCTAAAAACGTATATTTAAGCCCTTTTTAAAAAAGGACAAAACATAAAGTACTGTTATTCTATGCAATGCATAGAATGGCATCTCAAATAAAACACAAAAACTATGAGTTTTTTAAATTCCGTACTAAAAGTATTTGTTGGTGACAAGTCTAAACAAGACGTTAAAGCCATCACACCAATAGTAGACAAAATTAAAACCTTTGAAAAGGCTATGATAGCCTTGTCTCACGACCAATTAAGAGCTAAAACTGACGAGTTTAAAGCCATAATAGCAGAAGCGCGTCAACCATTTTACTCTAAAATTGAAACACTACAAGCTGAGGCTGAAGCAACAGAAGACATAGACAAACGTGAAGATATCTATCAAGAAATAGATAAAATTAAAGAAGAGTCTTATACTGCTACAGAAGATACGTTAAACAAAATATTACCAGAAGCGTTTGCTGTAGTTAAAGAAACTGCTAGACGTTTTAAAGACAATACTACTATAACCGTTACTGCTAACGAGTTTGACAGAAGCCTTTCTGGAGACAAAGACTTTGTTACTTTAGAAGGTGATAAAGCAACTTGGTCTAACTCATGGGATGCTGCTGGAAAAGCCATTACTTGGGACATGGTACATTATGACGTCCAATTAATTGGTGGTATTGCAATGCACCAAGGTAAAATTGCAGAAATGCAAACAGGAGAAGGTAAAACTTTAGTGGCAACATTGCCTGTATATTTAAATGCCTTAGCTGGTAAAGGTGTACACTTAGTAACAGTAAATGACTACTTAGCTAAGCGTGATAGTGCTTGGATGGCTCCAATATTTAACTTTCATGGGTTAAGTATTGACTGTATTGATTATCACCAACCTAATAGTGATGCACGACGAAAAGCATACAACGCAGACATTACTTATGGTACCAACAACGAGTTTGGTTTTGATTACCTACGTGATAACATGGCACATGCTACTGGAGACTTAGTACAACGTCCACACCATTACGCCATTGTCGATGAGGTCGATTCTGTATTAATTGATGATGCACGTACACCATTAATTATTTCAGGACCTATACCTAAAGGTGATGAGCATGAGTTTACAGAGCTTAAACCTAAGGTAGATGACATTGTTAATATCCAACGTAAATATTTAACTCAGGTTTTAGTTGAAGCTAAAAAACTTATTGCCGAAGGCGACACCAAAGAAGGAGGATTTAAATTATTCCAAGTTTACAGAGGAATTCCAAAAAATAAAGCTTTAATTAAGTTTTTAAGTGAAGAAGGTGTAAAACAAATTCTGCAAAAAACTGAAAACTTTTACATACAAGACAACAATCGCGAGATGCCTAAGGTAGATGCAGATTTGTACTATGTAATAGAAGAAAAAAATAATCAAATTGAATTAACTGATAAGGGTGTAGATTACTTATCTGGTAAAGACAATCCTGACTTTTTTGTAATGCCAGAAATTGGTGTTGAAATAGCAAAAATTGAAGCAAAAGGATTATCTCCAGAAGAAGAAGCTGAAGCTAAGGAAGATTTATTCCGTGATTTTGGAATCAAATCAGAACGTATCCACACACTTAACCAGCTATTAAAAGCTTATGCTTTATTTGAAAAAGACACACAATACGTGGTCATGGATAATAAAGTAATGATTGTAGACGAGCAAACTGGTCGTATTATGGATGGTCGTCGTTATAGCGATGGACTACACCAAGCAATTGAAGCTAAAGAAAACGTAAAAATTGAAGATGCTACGCAAACTTTTGCAACAGTAACCCTTCAAAATTACTTCAGAATGTACAAAAAACTGTCAGGTATGACAGGTACTGCTGTTACTGAAGCTGGTGAATTCTGGGAAATCTATAAATTAGATGTTGTCGAAATCCCAACAAACAGACCAATTGCTAGAGATGACAGACAAGATTTAGTTTACAAAACTAAACGTGAAAAATACAATGCAGTTATTGATGATGTTACTAAACTATCCGAAGCAGGACGTCCTGTTTTAATTGGTACAACATCTGTTGAAATAAGTGAATTACTAGGTAAAATGTTAAGCATTAGAAAAATACCTCACAACGTATTAAATGCAAAACAACATAAAAAAGAAGCCGAAATAGTTGATCAAGCTGGTAAATCAGGACAAGTAACTATTGCTACAAATATGGCTGGTCGTGGTACAGATATTAAATTATCTGATGAAGTAAAAGCTGCTGGTGGACTTGCAATTATCGGAACAGAGCGTCATGATTCACGTCGCGTAGACAGACAGTTACGTGGTCGTGCTGGACGTCAAGGAGATCCAGGAAGCTCTCAGTTTTATGTATCTTTAGAAGACAATTTAATGCGTCTTTTTGGATCAGAACGTATTGCTAAGATGATGGACAGAATGGGATTACAGGAAGGTGAAGTCATTCAGCATTCTATGATTTCTAAATCTATTGAACGTGCTCAGAAAAAGGTTGAAGAAAACCAATTTGGAGTTCGTAAGCGTTTATTAGAATATGATGATGTTATGAACTCGCAACGTGAAGTTGTTTACAAGCGTCGTTACAATGCCTTATTTGGAGAGCGTCTACGTGTAGATTTAGCAAACATGATTTATGATACTTCAGAAGGTATTGCAGAGTCTAATAAAGCTGCAAATGACTTCAAGAATTTTGAGTTTGAATTAATTAGATTCTTCTCAATGTCATCTCCAATAACTGAAGCTGAATTTAATAAAATGACAGCTTTAGATATTGCACAAACAATATACAAAGCAGGTTTTGCACATTATAAAGAAAAAATGGAACGTAATGCAGATATTGCATTTCCTATTATTGAAAATGTCTACGAAAACCAACGTGATAAATACAAACGTATCGTAGTACCTTTTACAGATGGTGTTAAAAACTTGCAAGTTGTAACCGACTTAGAAAAAGCTTACCTAACTAAAGGAAAACAGTTAGTAACAGACTTTGAGAAAAACATTTCGTTAGCTATAATTGATGATGCTTGGAAAACACATTTACGTAAAATGGACGAGCTTAAACAGTCTGTACAATTAGCTGTACACGAACAAAAAGATCCTTTATTAATTTACAAGTTTGAAGCTTTTGAATTATTTAAGGGCATGATTGACCTGGTTAATAAAGAAGTGATTTCTTTCTTATTTAAAGGAGAATTACCTACCGAAACTACTAATGCTATTAGCGAAGCTAGAGAAGTACGTAAAAAAGAAAATCTTCAGACTCAAAAAGAAGAAATTCCTAATTTAGATGAACGTTCTGCACAAAACAGAGCTGCAGGAAACACACAACCGCAACAACAAGTTGTAGAGACTATTGTTAGAGATCAACCTAAGATTGGTCGTAATGACAAAGTAACTATAAAGCATGTTATGTCAGGAGAAAATAAAACGGTCAAGTTTAAACAAGCTGAACCTTTAATTGCAAAAGGTGAATGGGTTATTGTTAATGAATAGGCTTAACAAATACTAAATATTAAAAATCCTAAAGTATATACTTTAGGATTTTTTTGTATTTTTAAATACTAACAGATTCCGATTTAGGACCAATATTTAAGACTATGCTTAAAAATATATTAGCAACAATTTTAGGTTTTATTACTGCAGCAGTTGTAGTATATATAATAGAAACGTTAATTGGTCACACGGTTTTTCCATTACCAGAACAAATTGATCCAAACGACATAGCCTCTATAAAAGCTAATATGCATCTTATACCAATAGGCTCTAAAGTTTTTGTAGTAATTGCACATTTTACAGGTATAATCTCAGGAATGACACTTGCAGGCATGGTATCAAAAACTAGCATGATTCCTGCTTATATTGTTGGTGCTTTAATGGTTATTGCAACAGCAGCTACCATTATTATGTTACCAAAAGCGCTGTGGTTTTCGTTAAGTGATGGCTTATTAGCAATTGCTGCTTTCTTTTTTGGAAAGTCATTGGCTTCTAGATATGTTTTTGGAGCTTTAGTCTAAACACAAACCAGTTTAAAACAATAAATTACTACCTAAGAGAACTTAGCATTTAATGCCTGAACAATAGACTCTAACTTTTCATTTTTTGCCTTTTTATCTAAAAAAACAGGAGCTACTTCCCTAACCTTACAATCCATAATAGCGCAACGCTCACAAGTTACACCTACATTTTTAGATTCAATTTTAGGGTCATTTAAAAAATTAAGCTTTCGTTGTAATTGCTTATTAATTAACAGTCCTACACTTATACTCCTGTACTGATTATCTCTAAAAGGATCTTTAGTAGCAGAGGACAATACTAAATACTTCATCCCATCATTTTCATAATTAGAGATCTGCATATCAAAGACATGCTCTGATTTGCTATTACTAATATCTTTAAGCATTTTTATGGATACCCAACGTCTACAATAATGCTCATTAGTTTCGTTGGCATGAGGTGATTGTTGATGCGATAAGTGCAATTCTTTTTTAAGATAAAAACGCTCACTATTTGCTCTATGCGTAAACCTTAAAAAAAACAAATTCTGGATATTATATGCTTTAGGTAAAATATTAGTTAAGCGTTGATAAAAAGATTCTGGAGAAGCATTATAAGCTTCAATAGCATTTAAAAACAACTCTGTATCAAAAGTTTCTTTTTCAAAGATTTTATTTAACTGCGTCTTAATCTTTTCGCTCGGTATAATCAAAGCGCCTGCAAAATAAGAAGCATAAAAATTATTTAATACCTGATCAAAGGTGTCAAATTTTATCCATGGAAAAGTAAATAAACGCTCTTTTATTTCTAAAAAATTATACGCTAACTCTTTAGCGTAAATAAAGGTTCTTTGCGCTTCGTCTATCTCATTAGCCAATAATAGTGTTTTAGTTTTTGGCACAAACATAGATCGTAAATTACCCAAAGCTTCATACTTACTAAGCTCATTAACTTCTATAGTATAACCATATTCTTCAACTAAAACTTCCTCCAAGTCTTGAGAGGTTATGGTTTCATTTAAATCAATATGATACGCTTTAGCAAATTTTAAAACACTCTGCTCTAAATCTTCAAAATAATTATTATTCGCTTCCTGAAAAGACCGTACAGAAGCTAAATAAAAACTTTCACGACTAAAATTATAGTTCTGTGCTATTTCTATAATTGTACTAATAAAAGCATTCACTTTTGCTGGCGCATTAGCTACAATATCGATTAGATTACTTTCTTTAATACCAAATAGCTCTAACGGAATTTCTTTTAAAATTTTAGACTGTAAAATATCACCAATTGGTGCTAAATTTTTATCCAATTTTAAAGACACCATTTGGTCGTATGGTACATCCAACTTTTCTGATAATATTGCAATTTTATCTGGTTTAGGATATTTTTTACCATTCTCAATTTCGTTTAAATACGATTTTGACAAACCAGAAAGTTTGGACAAACCTAATAAGGATAAATTCTTATCAGTCCTTATCTGCTTTAGCTTAAGCCCAAAAATTAATTTAATGTAATCTTCTTCCATAATAACAAATATACTCTTTTTTGCGAATATTCAATTTTGGCGAAAAACCATTTTTAGCGAACGTTCGCTTGTTTTTTAAAAATCTTTGTTTTAATATTGTCATATAAAATCATAACATCATGGAAGACACACTTTTAAAACAACCTAAAATTTCGTTCTCAGAAAACGTGACTAATTACTATCCTGAGATTTTAACTGATGAGGCTTTACTATTTTTATCCGAATTGCATAAAAATTTTAATTCCAAACGATTAGAATTATTAAATAATCGTGTTAGTCAACAACAATATTTTGATAAAGGACATTTTCCAAAATTCCCTGAAGACACAAAAGCGATTAGAGATGGACAATGGACTGCTGGCTCTATTCCGCATGATTTACAAGATAGACGAGTAGAAATCACAGGTCCAGTTAACCGTAAAATGATAATTAATGCATTAAACTCTGGTGCTAACACATTTATGGCAGATTTAGAGGACAGCAATGCGCCTACTTGGTCAAATACAATCCAAGGTCAACAAAATTTAATAGATGCAAACAATAAAACAATTTCATTAATAGATTTAAAAAAGGACAAAACATACAAGCTAAAGTCCAAAACAGCTGTTTTATTGGTACGTCCTAGAGGTTTACATTTAAATGAGAGCCATTTAATATTTAACAATCAAGAGGCTTCTGGTAGTCTAATAGATTTTGGTTTATACGTGTTTCATAACACCAAAACACGACTTAAAAACAATACTGCACCTTACTTTTACCTACCTAAATTAGAGCATTATTTAGAGGCTAGATGGTGGAATGACGTTTTTATGTTTGCTCAAGATTACTTAAATGTGCCAAACGGAACATTTAAAGCAACGGTTTTAGTAGAGACTATTACTGCTAGTTTTCAGCTTGACGAAATTATATACGAACTAAAAGATCACATAGTAGGTTTAAATTGTGGACGATGGGATTACATATTTTCTTATATCAAAAAATTTAGAAACCATCCTAATTTTGTAGTGCCAAATCGTGATCAGGTTACTATGACAACACCATTTATGGATGCCTATTCCAAACTAGTAATACAACGCTGTCATAAAAGAGACATTTTAGCTATTGGTGGAATGGCAGCACAAATACCTATTAAAAATGACGAATATGCAAATATTGCTGCTCTAGAAAAAGTTAGAAAAGACAAAGAACGTGAAGTAAAAAATGGTCACGATGGGACTTGGGTAGCGCATCCTGCTTTAGTTAATGTCGCTTTATCAGAATTTAATAAATACATGCCTACGCCAAATCAATTACACGTAAAGCGCGATGATGTTGTTATTACAGAAAAAGATTTAGTCGAAATACCAAAAGGAACCGTAACCGAAGCTGGAATAAGAAAAAATATTAATGTAGGTATTTTATACACCGAAGCTTGGCTGAGAGGTCATGGAGCTGTTGCGCTTTATAATTTAATGGAAGATGCTGCTACTGCAGAAATCTCTAGAACACAAGTTTGGCAATGGTTAAAAAATGAAGTAATCCTAGAAGATGGACAAAAGTTTACAACACAATTATATACCGAATTATTTAATGATGAAGTTGAAAAAATTGTAACCGAATATGGCGAATCCGAAATTAAAAATACCAAGTTTAAGCTTGCGATAGAGCTGTTTAACACGTTGGTTACTTCAGAGCAATTTGAAGAATTTTTAACAATTCCCGCTTACCAATATCTATAAAAAAACAATCCTGCGATTGCGGCAACAATCAACAGGATCTAATTATTAATAATAAATAACGTATCACAAAATTATGAAAAATTTATCACAAACAAATTATGGTTCTGCATTAGAGACAGTACGACAATTAAAAGCTAAATATGGAGCTACTTGGGATGCTATAAATCCAGAAAATGCTGCCAGAATGGTAAATCAAAATAGATTTAAAACAGGATTAGACATTGCAAAATATACAGCTTCTGTCATGAGAGAAGATATGGCTGCATATGATACCGACTCAAGTAACTATACACAATCATTAGGTTGCTGGCATGGTTTTGTGGCGCAACAAAAAATGATTGCGGTAAAAAAACACCATAAAACAACTAGTAAACGCTACTTATACCTTTCTGGTTGGATGGTTGCAGCGTTAAGATCAGAATTTGGTCCTTTACCTGACCAATCTATGCACGAAAAAACTGCAGTCCCAAATTTGATTGCCGAAATTTATGATTTTTTACGCCAAGCAGATGCAATTGAACTGAACGATTTGTTTAGAAGATTAAAAAATGGCGAAGATGTACAGCATCAAATCGATAATTTTGAAACACATATAGTCCCAATAATAGCAGATATAGATGCTGGTTTTGGTAATGAAGAAGCAACTTATTTATTAGCTAAAAAAATGATTCAAGCTGGTGCGTGTGCTATCCAAATAGAAAATCAAGTGTCTGACGCCAAACAATGTGGTCATCAAGATGGTAAAGTAACTGTGCCACATGAAGATTTTATTGCTAAACTAAATGCGGTTAGATATGCTTTTTTAGAATTAGGAATTGACGATGGTATAATTGTAGCACGAACAGACTCCGAAGGTGCAGGATTAACCCAAAAATTACCTGTCAGTCAACAATCTGGTGATTTAGCATCACAATATTTAGCGTTTGTTGACGCTGAAGAAATTGCTATTACAGACGCCAAAGAGGATGATGTCCTACTTAAACGTGATGGTAAATTAGTACGACCAGTTAGATTAGCTAATGGGTTATACAAATTTAAAGAAGGCACTAATATTGATCGTGTTGTTTTAGATTGTATTACAAGCTTACAAAATGGTGCAGATTTATTATGGATAGAAACTCCAACGCCTAATGTAAAACAAATTGCACATATGGTAAATAAAGTAAAAGCAGTAGTACCCAATGCTAAATTAGTGTACAATAACTCGCCATCATTTAATTGGACACTAAGCTTCCGTAATCAAGCTTATGAAGAAATGCTTATGGAAGGTGAAAACATGACTGCCTATGATCGTAATAACTTAATGGATGCTGAATATGACAATACCGAACTATGTTTTAGAGCTGACCAAAAAATTAAAACGTTTCAAATGGATAGTGCTAAACAAGCTGGTATATTTCATCATTTAATAACATTACCAACTTACCATACCACTGCATTACATATGAATGATTTAACAAAAGGCTATTTTGGTGATCAAGGTATGTTAGCCTACGTTAAAGATGTACAAAGACAAGAAATCCGTAAAAATGTATCATGTGTTAAACACCAAAGAATGGCTGGATCTGATCTTGGTGATGACCACAAAACATTTTTTGCTGGTGATAAAGCTTTAAAAGCTGGAGGAGAAAAAAACACCAGTAACCAATTTGAATTAAAAACAAAAGCTAATACAGTTAAAAATAAAATAGCTGAAGTCGCTTAAATTAAGATTTTAGTCAAATTAATCACACAAACCTACTTAAAACTAGCTGTTTGTGTGATTTCTTTTTTATTACAGACATACTTTAATTATTAGTAAAAAGATTTAAATTAGACCTAGATTTTAAAAAATAAAAATCTAATTACATTTACTTAAATAAATCGCTAGTACAATCACTAACATGCAAGAACAATTAAAGATCTTTAAAATCATACATATAGCATTAGTCGCAGGTCTAATATTAGCTTACTTTTTTTTAGGAAACCTTTCTGATATTACCCAAATAAAGTTACCTAAGGTAGATAGCGACAATACGGTATATTTAGCTATTCCTGTTGCTGCTTTTATAGTTAGTAATTTTCTATTTAAAATGTTAGTTTCTAAAATTGACAGCAACTTAAGCTTAAAAGAAAAATTAGTACCTTATCAAAGTGCTTCTGTTGTACGCTATGCCATTATTGAAGGCTCTGCTTTTCTTATATTAATAATAGCACCAGACTTTATTATATTTGGTATGCTTTTAATTGTATACTTAATATTACTAATGCCTACAGAGTATAGGATTAAAAGAGATTTAAAACTATTGGATTAGCCTTTACAAACCTAAAATTGGTTCAGGATTTATAGTATTGGATTTATAAAACTCAAGATCATTTAAGCAACAAACACCTGGATAATCTCCAACTTTATTTTGTATATCTTTTATTATTTGAAAATGTAGATGTGGTGCATAATCTCCGTTTACAGATGCTTCTCCAAGATAGGCTATTGTTTCGCCTTGAGCGACAGTATCACCTACTTTTAAATTTCCGATTGAAGCTTCATTTAAATGACCATACAATGTGTAAAATGTTTGGTTATTGATGTTATGTTCCAATATAATGGTCGGTCCATAATCTCCAAAATTAGTGTTGTTTTTAAAACTATGAATGACACCTTCAAAACATGCCAAAACTGCTGTATTAGCTGGACACCATAAATCTAAACCAATATGAATATTACGCTGTTCTGCTTCGGCTTGAGCCGAAAAATAAGCACTTCTGTTATATAGATTTCTAGTCTCTAAATAACCACCAAATGCAACTTGCTTTTTATGTGATTTAAGGTACTTGGCAATGTAGTCTTCCCAAGCTGAAGATGATGCGATATCAAACGTATTTAAGTCTTGATTTGCTTTGGATAAATCTATAGCGATATAATCCGATTTTGGGATAGATGCGTCAATGACATTTAGGTTTTGTCCTGTCCATTGACTTAAAAGAGAAGTAGTTGTAGTAGAATTCATTTTAATTAAAAATTGAATTCAAATTTAGAAATTTTATTTAGCAATTACATTACTAAATTTTGCATTTATAATTATGGTTTTATTGGTATTACTATTGTTATTTGGATAATTTTTAATGGTTTTATTAGACGCTGTCACGCTATTAAATTTTGAGCGATTACCATTAAAAAAAAGATTATAATCAGTATTTGGAAGCTTTAGTTTGGCATCACTGTTTTCTAAAACTATATTAAGATTGTTAAAATCTGAAGCAATATTGTTGACTAACAAATCACCAAAACTTCCGTTTATAATAGAATTTCCTGACAGATTATTTATCTGAATATCGGAGGACACAGCATTTAATATCAAGTTTTTGGCATTAGCAATTATAGCGTCATCCACATACTTTAATTTTAACTGACCAGACATCCAATCCTTTACTGCTACTTTAGCATAAGACACATTAATGGAGGTGTTACCTCCAATAATGTGATTAGCTATAAATGACCCATGAGCCACTTCTCCTTTGGCGTTTTCCAGCACATTGGCTAGTTTTAACTCGCCATGCCTTACATTTAGTTTTAACTTAGCTTTTTTAGGCATTTTAATAATAATGGTCTTAGTGGTATTGTAGTCTACATCGTCAAAAATTTTGTTTTCCTTACTACTACTCTTTTTTCCATCTTGATCAAACTGCGCTTCCATTTTACGTTCAAACTCTTCTCCAAACCGTTTACCCCAAGCTTCTAATTTAGGTGCGACTTCTTTTTCAAACTGTGCAGCCCAAGCTTCAATTTTTGGTGCGATTTCTTTTTCAAATTGTTTACCAAAATTTTCTCCCCATTCTTCCATGCTTTTTTCAAAATCGTCATCAAATAGTTTTCCAAATTGCTTACCAAAGTTTTTTCCCCAAGCTTCCATTTCTTTTTCAAACTTATCAATATCTTCTTGCTTGATACTTTTTGCCCAAGTACGCATTTCTTGCTCATAGGCTTCACCATACTCTTTACGGTATTTTTTACTCCAAGCATCTAGATAGGGTTCGCCCTCTTTTTTATACTTGTCATAATCAAAATCTACATTATAATTTCCATCTGGAGATTTTGGAATACGTAATGTTTTTAAGGTTTCAGGCAACTCGCCTAAAACATCCATATTTTCTAACGTTTTTAATAATGGACCTAAATTAAGCTCTAACTTTTCAGGAAGATTAGCTAAAGCCTCAATAGACGCTTCATCCAATATCGTTACGCTCATGTCATCTGACCAAATACCTCTTGATCCTTTAGACGTTATTTTTACATAATCCGAGTCTCCTGTTAAAGCAACATCCCAATTGTCCAATGCTTTTTGCATCTCTTGTTTGGTCAACTTTTTACTTTCAATATAAGCTTCAACCTCTATATAATCCTTATTCCAAGTTTCTACAATAATATTGGTATGACTAGTATTTAGATCTACGGTTACGTCTTTATTTGCCCTAACCGATTGGTCAATTTTACTTAATTTTTGTTGCGCTGTAACACTTACTGTAATAAGCAGCATTAACGCAATAAGATATCTGTATTTTATAGTTTTTAATTGTTTCATTTTGATTGTCTTTTAACGACTACCCTTGGGAAGCCTTCATGTTGTTTAACTGATTAAGTTGTTCTTTAAGACGATACATCAAGTTTAAACGAAATTTTAGATTTTGGATTAGTGCATTTACAGTATGCTCATCTGGACCATTATCGGTCAACTCTGTAGACAAGCTTTTGTATTCTGCATTTAACTCTTCTAACCTTAGCACGTAACCATCAAACAATTCTTTATTTTCTGGTGTTAGCTTAAGTTTAGACAATTCTAAATTAATATTTGCCACGTAATAATCTTCTACCTTTTTTAAATCTGGAGAGATATCTCCAAGCGTCATGGTTTTTGTAGTTTTATTAATTTCTGGTTTTGGTTGCTCAGTATCTACTACTATAATAGGATTTACGTCTTGTTTAAAAAACGTATATCCTCCAAAACCTAATCCTAAAATTATCACGATGCTTGCTGCAATGTTTAAAAACGTCCAATTAGATTGCTTTTTTTGTGGCAATGCTTGGTCTAACTTGTCTAAAAATCTAGCTTCATGTCCTTGTGACATTTGCTTATCAGACTGTTGGTTATCATTTTTAAATAATTCTCTAATATCTTTCGCCATAATCGTTTTGTTTTAAAAGGGCTTGCAATTTTACTTTTCCTCTGGATAATTGGGTACGCGACGCGACTTCGGTAATATTTAAAATTTCTGAAATCTCTTGATGGTCATACCCTTCTATTAAAAATAGCATGACTACGTACTTATATTTTTCAGGAAGACTATTAATGGCTTGCTTTATTTGGTCTAAAGTTGTTGTGTCTTCTACTAACCATTTGTCATCAGTATTAGTATCTATTACTTTCAGATGCACCTCATCTAATTCAACTAAGCGTTGTTTTTTAGATTTTAAGTAATCAATACTTTTATTAATAACAATACGTTTTAACCATGCACCAAAAGTAACGTCACCTTTAAATTGATGTAGTTTTGTAAAGGCTTTTATAAAAGCCTCTTGTACGACATCTTCAGCTTCGGCAGTGTGATTTACAAAACGTAATGCAACATGATACATAGCATCGCAATATTGCTGATACACTTGTAATTGTGCCTTACGGTTATTTTGTTTACACAACTCGATGTTATCTAAAGTAACGACTTTCACTTGTTGGTTTTTGGTTAGTGTTCAGGTTAAAGACGACACAAAAAAAGCAGTGTTGCAAAAAAGTTGTTTTTTTTTTCAATTTAGCACAAATATTTAGAATAATTTAAGGGTAATCCTTCTATATGTACTAAATTTTCAGTTAATTTTGTTGCATTACTAAGTGCTAATATTAAGAAACCCGTACATGAAAAAACTTATATATCTATTAATTATCGTTGTAATTGGCGTTTTAGGCTATCAATTTACTACAAAAACAGGCTTATTTAATCAACCTTTAAGTCCAAAGGACACTGCTGGTATAAAAATTAACGACTTGGATTTAAGAGTAGTTTATAATAGACCATCTAAACGTGATAGAGCTATTTTTGGCGCTTTAGTGCCTTTTAATAAAGTTTGGCGTACTGGAGCAAATGAGGCGACTACCTTTGAAACCAATCACGATTTATCTGTAAATGGTGTAAAGCTTCCTAAAGGAAAATATACACTTTGGACTGTACCTATGCAAAACAATTGGAAAGTTATGTTTAACTCCAAACAATATGATTGGGGAGTTAACGAAAAAATGGAACCAAATTGGGATCCAAATTATGACGTTGTAGAAGTAGAAGTGCCTGCACAAACCTTAGATAAACCAGTCGAGCAGTTTACAGTAGCATTTGACAATAGTACAGACGACTTAAAAATGACTATGGCTTGGGACGTTGTAAAAATTGAAGTGCCTTTAAAAGATTAACCTTAGTCTAAAACTAATTTTAACAACGCTTTCGCGGAAATTAAAGCAACTATGTCCAAAAAAAAATCAGCATTAAGCGAGCAAGATGGTGTATCCTCTCCAGAGATGACCAATGCAAATGCTGTTTTAAAAATTAAGGCAAAACGCAAACTGCAACGTACAACACAAGACTTAGTAACCGCTATTTTAAAAGGTAATATAACTGCTTTAAGCCAAGCCATTACTTTAGTAGAAAGCAAAAACCCAAAGCATACAGATCAAGCCAATGCTATTATTAAAGCATGTTTACCACATGCCAATACTTCTGTTAGAATTGGTATTACAGGTGTTCCTGGTGTTGGAAAAAGCACTTTTATTGAAGCGTTTGGAACACATCTAACAACATTAAACAAAAAAGTTGCAGTCTTAGCTGTAGATCCAAGTAGCAGTATTACTAAAGGAAGTATTTTAGGTGACAAAACCCGAATGGAAGAGTTGGTTAAAAACACCAATGCTTTTATACGTCCATCTGCCTCCGGAACCTCTTTAGGTGGTGTTGCTAGAAAAACACGAGAAACCATTATCCTTTGTGAAGCAGCAGGTTTTGATACAATTATTATAGAAACCGTTGGTGTTGGACAAAGCGAAACTGCAGTACACAGTATGGTCGACTTTTTTCTACTTTTAAAATTAGCAGGAGCTGGAGACGAGTTACAAGGTATAAAACGAGGTATTATTGAAATGGCAGACGCCATAGCCATTAATAAAGCAGATGGTGACAATGTTAAACGTGCTAAAATGGCTAAAGTCGAGTTTAACAGAGCTTTACATATGTATCCAATAAAAGACTCTAATTGGCAACCTAAAGTAACGTTATGCAGTGCCTTAACAAACGATGGTATAGATGCGATTTGGGATGTAATTTTGGATTACATAACACTTACCAAACAGAATAACTATTTTAATACCAAGCGTACAGAACAAAATAAATTCTGGTTACTTCAAACTATTGAAGAGCAACTTAAAAGTGTCTTTTTTAATAATCCAGAAATTAAATTAGAACTTAATAAACAACTAGCTTTAATTGAAGCTAATAAAACCACTCCTTTTGCTGCTGCAGATTATTTATTGGGATTAGGGTAATGTTGTAAATTAGTAATTTGTCATAAAAAACTAACAAAAAAAAGGACAGTTTTATAACTGTCCTTTTTTTTGTATTTCTCTGTATATTTAAATTATAAAAAATTAGCCTTATACCATTCGACTTGCGCCTTAACACCTTCTAATAAAGTAGTTTGCGGATTATAATCAAGTAACTGTTTAGCTTTATCTATGTTTGCTTTAGTACGCAATTGGTCTCCTACTCTAGCCTTAACATGATCTATTTTAATGGACTGACCAATGACTTGCTCAACCGCTTCTATTCCATCTTGTGTGGTATGTTCAACCTCTGTACCAAGGTTAATAATTTCGCCATCTACTTTGTTTTCTTTTCCTATCACGCTTACAATGCCGTCCACAATATCACCAACATAAGTAAAACTTCTTAAATGGGTTGCGCTACCTTCGTATAACGGAAATGCATCTCCATTAAATGCACAAGCAATTAATTTGGTGTACATTTTTTCTGGACGTTCTCTTGGTCCTATAACAGAGTATAGTCTTAACGAGCAACTTTTAAATAATTGCTCTCTACTTTTTTGTAATACTAACTGCTCGGCAGTTAATTTAGTAACACCATAGTAAGATGCAGGTTTAGGCGCTTCGGTTTCCGGAAAAGTTGCTTCTAATCCATAAATGGAGGAAGTCCCTATATTTACAAATAATTCTAAATTTGGGCATTGTAATGCATAATCTGTAAGATTCTTAGTCGCAATAATATTGTTAGTAAAATAATCTTCAAAAGTTGAACTTGCCGAAATACCTGGTTGTGCTGCAAAATGAAAAATATAGTTGATGTCTTTTGGTAAAACGTCTGCTAAATCCTGGTTTCTTAAATCGGCAGTAATTACTGTAATACCTTTTTGTAACAGTGCTTTTTCGTTTAAAGTTTTCAGCGCTAAGCTATAATAATTATTAAAATTATCTAAACCAACAACTTCATGACCTAAATCGTGTAAACGCTCACAGGTGTGAGAGCCTATAAAACCTACTGCTCCAGTGACTAATATCTTCATATGTATTTTTCTGTATTACAAAGAAACAGATTTTTTTTCGATACTAATTTCAATTCTATAAAAAACAATACATTTGTAACACTAAAAAAGGTTTATGAATTACCAATTTACCATCGTCGTTCCTGTTTATAATGAGGAAGATAATTTACTTAGAGTGGAAAAAGAGTTATTAGCTTACACGCAAATAGCAACCAAAACCACTAAAATATTATTTGTTAATGATGGCTCAAAAGATAAAAGTCAAGATTTAATTGAAGCTATTTGTAGTAGACACGATGCTTTTGACTATATATTATTTAAAGACAATCGTGGTTTAAGTGCTGCTATAAAAGCTGGTTTTGACTACACTACCACGCCTTTAGTGGGATATATTGACTCTGATTTACAAACTGCACCAGAAGATTTTAATTTGCTACTAGCACATATAGGCGAGTATGATTTAGTTACTGGTGTACGTGCTAACCGTAAAGATAGTTTTGTAAAAAACATGTCGTCTAAAATTGCAAACGGAATTAGACGTGCATTTACTAAAGACGGAATGGATGATACTGGTTGTCCATTAAAAGTAATTAAAACGGACTATGCTAAACGTATTCCAATGTTTAAAGGATTACACCGTTTTTTACCTGCTATGATTATGTTGCAAAATGGAAAAACTAAGCAAATACCTGTACAACATTTTCCTAGAGTTGCTGGCGAGGCTAAATTTGGCGTTTGGAATAGGTTACTAGGACCTTTAATGGATTGCTTTGCGTATTTATGGATGAAGAAAAAATACATTAACTACGAAGTCGCTAAGCAAAAATAATGAGTAATTGGATTATTCTTAGCATAGGCTTTTTAGCGCAAACCTTATTTTCTTCTCGGTTAATAATCCAATGGATTACTAGCGAGAAACAAAAACGTGTAATCACGCCTACTTTATTTTGGACGCTTAGTTTAATCGCTTCGTTTTTGCTATTTATTTATGGGTATTTACGCGATGATTTTGCTATTATGCTTGGTCAAGGGTTAACCTATTATATTTATATCAGAAATTTACAATTGCAAAACCAATGGAAAACATTTCCGGTTGGTATACGTTATATCTTATTATTAATGCCAGTATTTATAACTGTATTTTATTTTAATAATAATGAAATTGATACTGTTAAGTTATTTAAAAACGAAGCTATTCCGTTTTGGCTGTTAATGTTAGGGATCGTCTCTCAGATAGTGTTTACATTACGTTTTGTGTACCAATGGATATATTCTGAAAAAAACAAAGAGTCCTCTTTACCACTTGGCTTTTGGGCTTTAAGCTTAATAGGGTCGTTATTAATTTTAACCTACGCTATATTTAGGGTCGATTATGTGCTATTGGTAGGACACTCTTTAGGTGCTATAATTTACTTCAGAAATTTGTTAATCTTAAAAAAGCAAGATGCCTAAATTATTAAAAGATTATCCAATCATCTTTATTTGTTTGCTATTAGCAGTTATGCTATTACCTAACTTAGAGACCATACAAGTAACTATAATGGAAGCACGTAATTTTATTACTGCTAGAGAGATGTTATTGGATGATCATTGGATATTAACTACCATGAATGGCGAAGCACGTTACGAAAAACCACCTTTACCAACATGGCTTACCGCTATTTCTGGAATTATTTTTGGTGTAAAAAGTGTTTTTGGAATGCGTTTACCTGCTATTATTATGATAATGATTTTGGCTGTTTATAGTTTTAAATTATCCAAAACCATATTAAAAAGCAGAGCACATAGCATGATTAACACGTTAATACTAATAACATCGTTTTACGTTATTGGTATTACTATTGAAGCTCCTTGGGATATTTTTACTCATGGCTTTATGATGATTGCAATCTATCATTTATTTAAATTTTTTAAATCAGAAAACACAGATTGGAAACATACTATTATTGCTGCTTTTTGTATTGGTTTTTCAATATTAAGCAAAGGACCTATTAGCTTTTATGCTTTATTACTTCCTTTTTTACTAGCTTTTAGCTTTAGTTTTAACTATAAGAACATCAAAACTAAAGCGCTACCAATTATTGTTATTTTGATATTATCATTAGTTGTTGGTGGCTGGTGGTACTTTTATGTAAGATTAGAGGATCCAACTACATTTGCTGCTATTACTAGTAAAGAAACAGGAAATTGGACCAGCTATAATGTTAGACCTTTTTATTACTACTGGAGCTTTTTTACACAAAGTGGATTATGGACTATTCCGGCTTTTATTAGCTTATTATTCCCGTATTTAAAACGACGTGTAGTACATTTCAAAGCCTATAAGTTTACTTTTTTGTGGACCCTATTTGCAGTTATTTTGTTATCTATAATTCCAGAGAAAAAATCTAGATATTTGATGCCTGTTTTAATTCCTTTAGCTTTAAATATTGGATTTTATATTGAGTATTTGATTCGTAAGTTTAAAACGCTAAAAGACAAACGCGAAACCATACCTGTGTATTTTAACTTTGGCTTAATTGGTTTGATTGGTATTGTGGCTCCTTTTGTGTTGTATTTTCAGTTTAAAACACAATTAAATAATAGCTTATTCCCTTTTATAATATTTGCAATTATCGTGTTTACTTTAGGCTTGGCTATACTTTTGCAATTAATAAAAAAAGAGATTAAACATGTCTTTTTGTTAACTACTGCTTTTTTTGGAGCTTTATTTTTATTTGGCTTACCTGTTTTCAAAACGTTTACAAGCGACAATTTTAAACCCATAACTACGCTTTTAGAAACACATAAACAAAAGGACATAAAATTGTATGCTATTGACTACGTTTCGCCAGAAACTATATGGCAATATGGAGCTAAAATACCTCAGATTAAACAAGGAAACAATGCTTATAACTTTCCGCTTGAAGCGGAATTTGGAGTTTTATCCAACGGAATCAATCCTAAAAATCAAGCTATTCTTTTTAAAAAATATAATATCAAAGAAATGGCTATTTACGATTTAAATGAGAGTGAGCCAGATAGCAAACAATACAAAGATCGATTGATAAATACCTACTATTATTTTACTAAAAAGTAATTATTTTAATTGAAATCTAGATTGTAAGTATTTATCAAGTTTATAAAACATAAATCCTGAAAGTCCACCAAATAGCATTCCGCTTAAAACATCTAATGGATAATGTACACCAATGTATATTCTACTATATGCCATAGTTATAGACCAAACAATTAGTATATAAATTAGATATTTATATTTATATCTTAACATTAAACCAGAAAAAATAGCGACAGCCATACTGTTACTTGCATGTCCAGAAAAGTAGCCATATTTACCACCACACCACGATTTAAGCAATCGCATGGCTTGCACTAAATCGTCCTCATGACATGGTCTAGGACGTTTTACCAAGAAATTTTTAAATAGGTTAGTAATTTGGTCTGTAAATAAAATCATTAAAGCTATAACCACTAAGGTTAGTACAAACATTTTAGTATTTAATTTTTTGTACATTAAAAAAGCTAAGACAGCGTAAAACGGAATCCAATGTAATTTATCTGTATAAAACAGCCAAAATCCATCCCATGACGTTGTTCCTAGGTTATTTAAAAATAAAAAAAGTTCTTTATCGTATTGTACTAATTGGTCTAACATAAAATTGTTTTGCAGTTACCTAAAAGTTAGGTTATTTATATCGTTCAATGATTTTATGAATGCTTAATCTTCATAACGCTCCACTTCTCTATCGTAAAATGCGGTCGCTTCTTTGATTAGGTTTTCTGTCTCCATTTCCAACTCTTTTTCATCATGTTGGTCAAAATCTTCAAACCACTCAACTTCATCATCTTCTAGATTGATTATAAATCTAGGGAATTCTGTATGAATCACAAAGATTGCGTTTGGTAAATCTGTATTATCACCTAAAATGAATTTTGGTAATTCCATAATATATTTGCTTTTTAAAGGTTAGCGACTAGTTATTTTGAGAGTCCAAAATTAACCTTTTAGTTAGATAATTAAAACGTATAAACAATAAAATAGCAGCAGTAGTTAAGCCTGCTAGTAATCCTAACCAAATTCCAAAACTACCATAAGCATCTGCTTTACCCAAATACCAGCTTATTGGAAAACCAATTAACCAATAGGAAATAAAAGTAATAATTGTTGGTATTTTAACATCCTGAAGTCCACGTAAAGCACCAAGTACAATAACTTGTAAACTATCACTTATCTGGAATATAGCTGCTGCAATTAATAATTGCGAGGCTATTGTGACCACCTCTAGATTATCTTTAAAGTTTACTGCATCATCAAAATCTACATATAACCTTGGGAAAAATTGATTAAATATTAAAAATAAAGAAGCAAAAATGACAGCAAATATAAAGCCCATTAAAAATAGCGATACAGCTACACGACGTAATTCTATATATTGATGTAATCCTTTTTGGTTACCTACTCTAATCATAGACGCAACACTTAATCCCATAGCAACCATAAAGGTCATTGAGCTTAAATTTAGGGCTACTTGATTTGCTGCTTGAGGGTTTTTACCTAACAAACCACTTAACCAAATAGCAGCAGTAAAAATTGCAACCTCAAAAAACATTTGCATAGCACTTGGTGTCCCTAATCCTATAATTTTTTTAAGCATTAATTTATCTAAAACAAAAAACTTAATATTAGTTACATAATCTTTAGACTTTTTACGACCTTTTAATAACCACCATAAATAAGCGACCATAATAACACGCGACACTAAAGTACCATAAGCTGCTCCAACAATACCCATTTCTGGGAAACCAAACTTACCAAAGATTAGTAAATAGTTTAAACCAACGTTAACTAGGTTAGCTACAATAGTAGCATACATAGGATATTTAGTTAAAGATAACCCATCACTAAACTGTTTTATTCCTTGAAATATTATTAAGGGAATTAAAGATATTGCTACTAAATCTAAATACGGGATGGCCAACTCTACAACCTCAACAGGTTGCTTCATTAAATACATTAAAGGTTTGGCTAATAGCAATAATAAAAAAAGTAACACACCTAAAACGGTACATAAAAACAAACCATGTTTAAAAGCTGATTTACCTTTATCAAAATCGTTTGCACTGTCTGCTTCCGCCACTAAAGGCGTAATGGCAGTACTAAAGCCAATACCAATAGACATAGCTATAAACATAAAACTATTACCTAAAGATACAGCAGCTAACTCTGCAGTTCCAATTTGACCAACCATAATGTTGTCCACAAAACTAACAAAAGTATGACCCAACATCCCTAACATTACAGGAGCAGCTAGTTGCCAATTATATTTAAATTCTTTTGTGTAATCAGATAAAACCATTGGGCAAAAATAAGATTTAAAGCTGAATTCTATTGCTTTTATTTGATTTGAAACAGACTATGTTTATTATTTGATAATACTTGATTGTAATGAGTGGTAAAAAATAAATCTAAATTTTTAAATTCTTGTAAATAAGCATTTTGAACTAACACGAATCTGGTTTTGCTACTTAGCAGATTTTTTAGAATATCTTGTAGCATCATGTCGTCCATATAATGTGTGTATATCCATTTTGAAGGAGAGTTTATATTTAAATTAAAATTGACTCTTAAATAACTAGCATCAAAGGAATAAAATTGTTTGTTTTCACCTTTAACGGATTCTACAATTTTTAGAGTATCTGCTAAAAAAATAGTCTCTTCCTTTTTGTATGGGATTTGATTAAATAAATACCCTCCTATGGATAAGCTTAAACCTACCAGTAGAAATTTTAAAACATTATCCTTAATATTATTAATAGAATATATTATCAAGAGCATGATATAAGGTATAAACATTAAAAAATAATGCCCAAAAGTTCTGCCTGAAATTGAAGTTGATATAATTTGAAATACAAAAGCAATGGAGACAATAATCAAAGGAATAGTTAACTTTTTATTTTTTAAAATTGAAAATGACACACCGTAAATTATAACTATACTAGCTAATAATAATGGAATTAAATAAACGAGCTTGACACCAAAAGCATATATAATTTTTAGCACTTTAACTAAAATAGAACTTTGCTGAATGTAATTGTCAAAATTGAATAAGTAGGCATGATTTATAAATTGGCTAAAGTTTTCCCAATTATAAATAAGCATTAAAATAATTACAAAAACAACACTTAAACCTAGTAAAAAAAGCAGACTGTTTTTCAATATTTCTTGCCAAGTATTTAGCCTAAAGTCTGACTTAAACATCAAATAATAAGCGACTAAAACTGAACCTCCTAAAATTTCGTTTTGTTGTGTAAAAAATATTAATCCTAATAAAACACCAAGTGACACTATACTGATTTTAGATATTGATTTTGTAAAAACCAAATACATTATAACGATAGTTAAATAGGCTGTAAATTGCCTAGTATTGTTACCACCTTGCAAAAACACATGACTATTGATTAAACAAATGTAAAGGCTTGCAATGACTATAGACAAAACTCCCTTTTTGTTTTGCTTTAATGCTATTTTGTAAACTAGTATGGTGCTAAATAAACCAAGGATATTTAATATTATAAAAACACCCCATGTACTATTGGGTGTAATCAAAAAACCCAAATAATTAAGGAAATAGATTATTGGTGGTTTATGGTCAAATACGTCTTTATACGGGACTAGACCATGATCTATTATCATCCCTATATACTGAAAAATCTCTTGATCGTAACCTAAACCTATATAAGCAGGAGTAAATGGAAAAGCAAAAGCTACATACAGTATGGCTAATAAAAAATACACCAATCTATTGTTATACCTAATGTTTTTTAGCATAAGAAATAATTTGATAAAATGATTTAAAACTAATTTTAAACAATTTTAAAATGCTAGTATTTAAAGTAGGGACACCAGTTGTACGTTCTGTAAATTCTATATCAATAGACTTTACTTTAATATTATTTTTACAAGCCATTCCTGCAACAATTATATTAGGCGCAAACGTATCGTCTGGAATACTTTTAAAAACAGTATTAAATACTTCTGTTTTAATTAATCTGTAAGGTGAATTTACATCCTTTATCCCTTTACCAAAAAATAGTTTAACTACGACATATGATATGTATGTCATTATTTTTCTAAATAAAGGTGAAATGCGGTTAACACGTTTACCTATTAAAAAATCATAATCCTCTTTTTTATTCCAAAACTGTTCAAAATATTTGGCTTTCATTTCATTATCAGAATCTACTTGAAAAATCCAATTAGCGTTTAAACTATCCTTGTAAGCTTGTAATATTGTTGGACCGTGTCCTGAATTTTTTTTATCTATTACTACTATTCTATCTTGATATTTTTTTTGAAGACTAGTTATAACATCTAAAGTATTATCCTTAGAACCATCATTGTAAAGTTTAATCTTATAATTAATATTAAGCTTATCAAGATGAGTTATCCAATCGACTACTACAACTTCAATAATTTCATCTTCGTTATAAATTGGCATAACCAAATTTAAATCTAACATCCCTTTTTTATTAAATTGTTGTAAGTATCTAATGCATTTTCAATAACATGATGCATATCGTAATATTTATAATCGCCTAATCGACCTCCTATAATTAAATTAGGATACACTTTTTTGACCTCTTTTAAATACTTAGCATATAAGCTTTTGTTAACCTCACCACCTATGGGATAATAGGGTTCTTCACGATTAGCTTCTTTGGAATATTCTTTAATTATAAGCGTCTTATCTAAATTATAGGTACGCTCTGGATGCAGATGCTTTGGCTCATGAATTCTGGTATATGGTATCTTTTGATTACCATAATTCATCACTGAAGTGCCTTGAAAATCTTCATAATTCACAACTTCAAATTCAAAATCTAACGTTCTATAATCCAACTCGCCAAATCTATAATCTAACAGTCTATCTATAGATCCCGAATAAATAATTGTAGCACTCGAATTTAATTGCTCTTTAATTTCAAAAAAATCGGTGTTTAACTGTATATCAATATTATTGGAAGCTAATAATTTATCAAAAATAGCAGTAAAACCATCCGTTGGAATACCTTGATAGGTATCAAAAAAATAAGACTCAGAATAGTTTTTGCGGAATGGCAATCTTTTTATAATTGAAGCAGGCAAATCCTTAGGATCACGCCCCCACTGCTTGATAGTATAACCTTTTATAAAAGCATCATACAATGGTCTACCAATAATATTGATGGCTTGCTCTTCAAAATTTTTTGGATTGGTATAAGATTCTTTTTTAAATTCTTGTTCTAAAAAGTCATCTACTTCAAAAGGTTTTAAATTAATATTATAAAATGAATTAATCGTTTCTAGATTAATGGGCATTTGATACACCTTACTGTTGTACGTGATCAAAACTTGGTGATAGTAACTATTAAAAGTAGTAAAGTTTGAAATATATTCCCATACTTTTTTATTTGAAGTATGAAAAATATGTGTTCCATATTTATGAAACTCGATACCTGTTTCAATATTAGTTTCAGAAAAACAATTCCCCCCAATATGGTTTCGTTTTTCAACTATTAGCACTTTTTTTCCTAAATCATTAGCGATACGTTCTGCAATTATCGAACAGTAAAAACCAGCACCAACCAAAACGTAATCGTAATTTTTATTCATGTAAAATGGTATCTAAACGCAAATAAATAGCTATATTTTTTATTGCAGAAATTTGAATTATTTTTGAAAAAATTAAATTAACTATGAGATTAAAATCCAAATTACTAGTTAATTTAAAACTTCAATACTAAAAATTAATAACATCAAGTTTAGCCTTTTCAAACTCTGCTACAATCTCCTCTACTATTTCTACAACAGGTTTTATATCGTGAATTAGTCCAGCTATTTGACCAATTTCTAATTCGCCTTCCTCTAAATCTCCTTCAAACATTCCTTTTTTAGCACGCGCACGACCTAATAACTCTTTAAGTTGTTCTGGTGTTGGACTTGTTTTGTACAACTCTTGTAACTGATTATAAAATTTATTTTTCACTAGCCTAACAGGCGCTAATTCTTTTAAAGTTAATTGCGTATCACCTTCTTTTGCATCTACTACAACTTGCTTAAATGCTTGATGTGCACTACTTTCTTCACTTGCAACAAATCGGCTTCCTACTTGCACAGCATCTGCACCTAAAACCATACAAGCTAACATTGCTTTTCCTGTAGCAATTCCTCCAGCTGCTATTAATGGAATATATAGTTGCTCGCTTACCATAGGAATAAGTGTAAGCGTTGTAGTTTCATCACGTCCATTATGTCCTCCAGCCTCAAAACCTTCTGCAACTATGGCATCAACTCCAGCGTCTTGAGCCTTTAATGCAAACTTGACACTACTAACCACATGCACTACTGTAATCCCTTTGTCTTGTAACCATTTAGTCCATGTTTTTGGATTTCCTGCGGAAGTAAAAACGATTTTAACTTCTTCTTCTACAATTATATTCATGATTTCCTCAATGTTAGGATATAACATTGGGACATTAATACCAAAAGGTTTATCTGTTGCTTTTTTACATTTTTGAATGTGCTCCCTTAATACGTCAGGATACATGCTTCCTGCACCAATTAATCCTAATATTCCAGAATTACTTGCTGCTGAGGCTAACTTCCAGCCACTATTCCAAATCATACCTGCTTGAATGATTGGATATTGTATATTAAATAGTTGAGTGATTTTATTTGGCATTTACTATAAATATCTTGTGGTTATTATTTTTAAAAACGAAGGCGATATACGTTAGTTGTAACCTCTAGTTTTTAATTATCTTTTTAGTGATCGCTAAACCTTCAGATTCAACCTTAACTAAATAAACGCCTTTAGACAATGCGCTTGTGTTTATTGTTTTATTGATTGCTGTTATCTTTGTATCAATAATTTTCTTTCCTAAAACGTCATATAGTCTAACTCGAGCTTCTTCATATTGACTAGGAATTTTAATAGTTAATTGATTAGACACTGGATTAGGATATAACTTTAATGTTACGTTTTCATCTTGAAACTCGCTTACAGACAAACCTTGTGCTAAAGCCAAAGATAAATCAGGAATACCATAGCCTAAAAAGAAATCTGGCGCATTGTATTGCGAAGCAGATTCACGAACTAACTGCATGATTTCGGCATTTGAAAGATTAGGTAGCGCTTGCCATAAACAAACGATTCCACCTGCCATAATTGGCGAACTAAATGAGGTACCATTAGATGTGGTAACCACATCCGAAGTTGTAATAATATAATTGGCTTGACCTTGGGCCACGACATCTGGTTTTTGAGTTGGTTGTGCACTACTACCTCTAGAGCTAAATGATGCATAAGTACCATCTGCCTTTACAGCACCAATACTAAATACACCAGCTGCATCTGCTGGAGCTCCAACAATCTGCCAGCTTCCGCTACCAGAATTACCTGCAGAATTAACAACTAAGATCCCTTTTTGAAAAGCAATATTTGCTCCTTTGGTAATGTAGGCTGTATTACCATCCATTTCGGCAGGAGTATAACTGTAATTAGGATTATCAAAAGTGGTATATCCTAAAGACGAGTTTATAACATCTACTCCTAAACTATCTGCACGCTCTGCTGCTTCAACCCATAGACTTTCTTCTAAAGGGGTTTCAGTAGCTGCATCTTCTGTTCTAAATAAATAATAATTTGCATCTGGAGCAGTCCCTACAAATTGATCTTGTAAAAAACCAGCCATATCGCTTAATACCCATGTTCCATGAGAGTTTCCTGTGTAAGCATATACATCTGTGTTTCTGTCTACAAAATCATAACCTCCTAAAATACCACCATTATCTCGCAAACGTTGAAAACCATTCATTGTGCTAACATTAGTAAAACCAGCGTCTATAACTGCAACAGTCATTCCTGTTCCTGTGTAACTATTAGGATGTTGATGTAAATCGTCTGCACCTATCATTACTGCTTGATTTGCTGCATTACCATAATTAAATGTAGTTAGACTAGCTTCAAACTCATGCTTATCTAGATTTTGACTTATTCTGGCGTCAAAATTATCGTCCGCAAAATCTATACTACTAACTATAGTAGTACTATTAACGGTTAAGGTATTTAACGCCATGATGTCTGATGGATTACCTATAACATGCAAGGCATTAAACCATTTTGATTTTGACATTACAGTAACACCTGGTTGAGATTTGATAAGTGCAATGTAACTTTCTTCCACAGGAACGTCTTTAAAATCTACAACAACATTATGAGCTGCTTTACGATCCAGCGCTTTTTGTGTTAAAATTGTATTGGGATTTGCTAATGCTGCTGCGCTATTAGGTTTATCCGATAAATAGACCCAAGCATGCTCTTGTCCAAATGACAATGCCGAATAGGATAAAACGAAAAAAAGAAGTAGGTTTTTCATAACAGTAACTTTTGTTACTGCAAGTTAAGAAATTACACCTGAACCAACTAATTCTTCCTCTAAATACCAAGCAACAAATTGCCCCTCAGTAATAGCTGATTGTTGGTTTTCAAATTCTACATACATACCACTTTCTACTTTATGTAATGTTGCTTTTTGCAAAACTTGTCTATATCTTATTCTTGCTAACACTTCCATGGTCTGGTCTGTAGCTAATTCTAAGTCCTCTCTAACCCAATGCAACTCTTCATTAGATACAAATAAAACATTTTTATATAATCCTGGGTGTGTTGTCCCTTGACCTGTATAAATAACGTTTTCTGTAACGTCTGTATCTATCACAAATAATGGTTCTGCTGTACCACCTACTGCTAATCCTTTACGTTGTCCTTTAGTAAAATAATGTGCGCCTTGATGCTTTCCTTTTACTACACCTTCAGCTATACTATAGCTAGGTTTTCTAGAACGATATTTTAATTCTTCTAATTTATTATTGAAGCTAGGAAGCGTTTCATTATAAAATGAATTATCTCTAGGTATTTCTACAATAACACCTTCTTTAGGCTTAAGTTGTTGTTGTAAAAAGTCTGGCAATCTAACTTTACCAATAAAACATAATCCTTGAGAATCTTTTTTGTCTGCAGTTATTAAATCCTGAGCTTTAGCTATTTCTCTAACTTCTGGTTTTAATAATTCACCAATAGGAAACAATGCTTTAGCCAATTGCTCTTGAGATAATTGACATAAAAAGTAAGATTGATCTTTATTTGGATCCTTACCTGCTAATAATTGGTGTACCTCTTCTCCGTTTTTTGTAATGGTTGTTTTTCTGCAATAATGACCTGTAGCTACATAATCTGCACCTAAATCTAAGGCGATTTTCATGAAGACATCAAACTTAATTTCTCTATTACATAAAACATCTGGATTAGGTGTGCGACCTTTTTCATACTCGTCAAACATATAATCTACGATGCGCTCCTTATACTGTTCGCTTAAATCTACAGTTTGAAAAGGTATTCCTAATTTATCTGCGACCAACATTGCATCATTACTATCATCCAACCAAGGACACTCATCAGAAATTGTTACACTGTCGTCGTGCCAATTTTTCATAAAAAGACCTATAACCTCATAACCTTGCTCTTTTAATAAATACGCAGCAACACTAGAATCCACTCCTCCTGATAATCCAACAATAACTCTTTTTTTCATGACTAATTTTAATAGACTGCAAAGATAAGTCTTTCTAAAAAAAATCAAACACATATATATAAATGGAATGACTTAATAAATGACTGACAAATAAACATTTAAATAACTTTAACAAATCTTTAATTCTTTTTGTTTAATCTTTTTATAGTTTTGTTAAACAAACCTATTAAAAAACTTTATTATGAAAACGATTAAAAAATTATCGCTACTATTTTTAGCAACTTTTGTGTTATGGTCATGTAGTGACGATGACGATGCGTCAACACCAACGCCAACACCAACGCCAACAACTTTAAATATTGTTGAAACAGCTCAAGCAACAGCAAGTTTAAGTAGTTTAGTTGCTGCAGTAGTGGAAGCAGATTTAGCCATTACTTTAAGTGGACCTGGACCTTTTACAGTATTAGCACCAACAAATGAAGCTTTTGCAGAATTTATGTCTGATAATGGTTGGGCAACTGTACAAGATATTCCAGATGAAGCCTTAGCACAAACATTACTAAACCATGTAATAAGTGGTACGGTTACATCAACAGACCTTGTAGGTTTAGGTAGTGGTTACACTAATACTTTGGCTGATGGTGCAGGAGATAACAAAATAAGTTTATTATTTGACACTTCTAATGGTGTCGTATTTAACAATGTGTCTGAAGTATCAACTGCAGATGTTACTGCATCTAATGGTATTGTACATATTGTAGATAAAGTAATTGCTTTACCTACAGTGGTAGATCATGCAGTAAATAATGCTAATTTTTCAAGTCTTGTAGCAGCTTTAGGTGCTGCAGATGGTGATTTAGTAAATGTTTTATCAGGAGCAGGACCTTTTACAGTATTAGCTCCAGACAATACTGCATTTGCAACATATTTAAACGGAACAGCTTTAGTAGATGTACCTACAGATGCATTATCTGAGTTATTATTAAATCACGTTGTTGGTGGTGCATTATCGTCTACTGACTTAACTACTTTAGTTTCTGGATACACAAACACCTCTGCTAGTGGTCCTGGAGGAAACGCTTTAAGTTTATATTTTGACACTACAAATGGTGTTAGTTTTAACGGAATATCTACTGTTACTGCTGCTGACGTTGTAGGAACAAACGGAATTATCCATGCAGTAGATACTGTAATAGATTTACCAACTATAGCAACGTTTGCAACTTCAAATCCTGCGTTAAGCAACTTAGTTGCAGCATTACAATACGCAGATTCTGGGACACCAACTGTACCTTATATTACAACTGTTTCTGATGCAACAGCTGGACCATTTACTGTATTTGCTCCAACTGATGCTGCTTTTGGAAGTTTATTAATGGAATTAAACGCAACTGCTTTAACAGATTTAGATACTGCAACAGTTGACGCTGTACTAACGTACCACATTGTTGGAGCTAACGTACAATCTAGTATGCTAATAAGTGGACCAGTAACGACATTAGGTGGAGATATTACTGCAGACGCAACTAACTTTACTTTAACTGATCCTAATGGAAGAGTAAGTAACATTGTTACATCATTAGTAGATATTCAAGCAATAAATGGTGTTGTACACCCAATTGATAAAGTAATTTTACCATTACAATAAGAATATAAAGTCTTATTTAAATAGTTTATTCCCTTTAAAACCAACATTTTGATAGCAAAAAAAAACGCCTTAAGACATTAAGGCGTTTTTTAATTTATAATAACTAAAGCTTATTTTTTTGCTTTTTTATCTAAGTCTTTTTCTTCGACTAACTTCCCATCTTTATAACGTTTCCATACACAACATTTTACGTCGTCCTTGTAATAACCTTCTACAGCTATAACACCATCTTTAGTGTAAGTTTTATAAGGACCTTCAAACTTATTAGCGTTATAAGTTATTAGTTTCATTATAGTACCATTTTCTGCATACCATTTAGATTCGCCATGTAATAATCCGTCCATGTAATATGCTTTTTCGGCTATTTGACCATTTAAATAAAATACCAAACGTTCTCCTTCAAGCTTACCTTTATCATTATATAATTCTTGCGTCATAACTTGGTCTACATTTTTATGATAAATTACCCATTTACCAATATAATCATGACCACGCATTTTACCTTCACTTATCTTTTTTCCATTACTAGAATAAAAGGTTACTAAAGCAACATCATTATCTGCATTAAAAACCTTGGTCGCAGTTAATACCGCTTTATTATCTATATTTTTATAAAATTTGAATGTTCCTACTTCCTTACCATGGTCAAATTGGCCTTCATATCTAACCACTTTAGTATTGTCAAAATTCTTTTTCCAAGTACCATGACGTTGTGCATTAGCGTCAAACTGATTTAAACTTTGACCCATCACTAGACTTGTGACAAATAAACAGAATAATAAAAAACTTGTTTTTTTCATTGTATCGTTACTTTATATCGCTTTCGCGGAAACCATGCCTTCCGGTTTAACGTTAAAATTAAACATTTGTTATAACAAAAAAGCTGCCAAACTAAAATTATAGCAGACAGCTTTTTTTATTAATTTTAAATAAAGAGATTATTTACCTTTATTTTTTTGTTGCATTTGTTTTTGTTTTTCAGCTTGTTCCATCATTTCTTTCATTTTTTTCTGAAACTTACTTTCTTTTTTAGGCTTAGCTTTTTGAACCTGAATATTAGCATGAATCTTATCTTCATCTAATATAAAATTCTTAATTACCAATAAAATACCAATACTAATTAAATTAGAGATAAAATAGTATAAACTTAGTCCTGAAGCGTATTGATTAAAGAAAATTAACATCATGATTGGAGCAAAGTATATCATATACTTCATCATCTTAGCCATATCAGGCATACCTTCTTGTTGTGGCGCTGACATTTGATTTTGACCAGTCGTTAACTTCATGTAAAAGAAAATAGCGATTGCAGCTAATATTGGAAATAAACTTACGTGATCTCCATATAATGGTATATTAAAAGGTAATTCTGCAACAACATCATAAGAAGATAAATCTTCTGCCCATAAAAACTTTTTCTGTCTTAAAGCAAATGCAGTTGGGAAAAACATAAATAAAGCATAAAATACTGGCATTTGAATAAATGCTGGTAAACATCCTGCTAAAGGACTTGCTCCTGCTTTGTTTTGAAGTGCCATAGTTTCCTGTTGCGCCTTCATTTTGTTGTCTTTATACTTTTCTCTGATAGCATCAAGTTCTGGTTTTAAAACTTTAAGCTTCATTTGCGATAAGTATTGCTTGTATTGTACAAATGACATAGCTAACTTAATAAGCACTGTCATTACAATAATTGCAATTCCGTAAGGTAAAAACGAACTTAATCCGTTAAATAATGGAATAAATAAAAACTTGTTAATCCATCCAAAAATTCCCCATCCAAATGGGATACTTTCTACTAAATTATCATCGTATTTTTTTAAAATCTCGCTATCTGTTGGTCCATAATACAACTTTAAGTTGTTGTTAATTGCGGCTCCATTTAAAGCTAATGCAGTTTTAGTAGAAAATTGTTTTGTAAATACAGAATCTACCGCTTCGTCTTCTACTAAGTTTTTAGATGTAATTGAAACTTCCTTAAACGCTTTATCAGACACTAGAATAGTACTAAAAAAGTGTTGTCTGTATGATAACCATGTTACGTCCTCTTCAACCTCATCATCGTCACCCATTTGAGATAACTTGTCTACATCACCATCTGTTTGGTAGGTTAAACGTGTGTATCTATTCTCGTAACTAATACTTTGGTCATGTCTTATTGTTTTTTGTGTCCAATCTAAATTAATAGGATTTGACGTATTTATAGCAGACTCTAAACCTTGAGATTTAATGGTAAAATCTACCATATAATCGTTTGGCTTAACTACATAATTATACTCTAAAAATTTATCTTCTGCAGTTTTTAACTTCATGGACACTACTGTGTTTTCTCCACTTTTAGTTACTGTAGGCTGAAAATATAAATCTTTAGTATTTAAAGTACGATTATCTGTTGTTTGGAAATTGATATTAAATACCGAATTACCATCCTTTACTAAGTAAATTGGAATAGAATCAAAGTTTACAAAGTTTTTAAGTTTAACCTCTGATAAATGACCACCTTTTGTATTAAACTTTAATGCTAACAAATCACTTTCAACCAATACCTCACTATCTGTAGCAGTTGTAGTCGCTAAAGAATAAGCAAAATCACCGATTTTTGATTGTAATGCTGCTACCTGAGTAGAGTCCTTTGGTTTAGAAAAATCTAATGCAGTAGTAACTTTAGTCTCTAATGGAGCTGTAGCATTTACTTTTTTCTGAGCCTCAATTTGAGCTTGCTTTTCTACCTCTTGCGCTTTAAGCTCTTCAGGAGATGGCTGGTTTTGCCACATCATGAATAATAAGATTCCGAAAATTAATACAAATCCTATTATCGACTTAACGTCTAGTTTTTTTTCTTCCATAATTGTTTGGTTCCTCTAACTTATTCAAGGAATAATTTATTAGTCAAATATACGACCACTTTTAAATTGGTGTCAAATTGACACTTATTTTTTCTTACTGTGCTTTAAACTTGCTTTTACAAATGCCACAAATAAAGGATGTGGATTGGCTACTGTACTTTTATATTCTGGGTGGTATTGCACACCAACAAACCAAGGATGAGATGGATTTTCAACAATTTCGACCAATTTTGTATCAGGATTATAACCAGTTGCTTTTAATCCTGCAGCTTCAATTTGAGTTTTAAAATTACTATTAAACTCATATCTATGTCTATGACGCTCTTTAATATCTTGAGATTGGTAGACTTTATAAGCTATAGACTCTTTTTCGATATGGCAATCCCAAGCACCAAGACGCATTGTTCCTCCTTTGTCTGTGATGGTTTTTTGGTCTTCCATAATATCAATAACTGGACTTGTAGTATTAGAATCCATTTCTGTAGAGTTAGCATCTGCTAATCCCATAACGTTACGACAAAACTCAATAACTGCCATTTGCATACCTAAACAAATTCCTAAAAACGGAATGTTGTTTTCGCGTACATATTTAATTGCTGTTATTTTTCCTTCTATACCACGCTCTCCAAAACCTGGAGCTACTAATACACCATCAAGGTGTGATAACTTCATTTTAATATTGTCTGCATTTAAATACTCAGAATGTACAGACTCTACATTTACTTTAACTTCGTTTTCTGCTCCAGCATGAATAAATGCTTCTAATATAGACTTATAAGAATCTTGTAACTCTACATATTTACCTATTAATCCAATTGTAATTTCAGATTTTGGATTTTTATGTCTTTGTACAAACTTATTCCAAGTTGTTAAATCAGGAACGTCACTATTTAATGCTAATTTTTTAAGTACAACTTGATCCAGTTTTTCTTCAAGCATTAAATTTGGCACATCATAAATTGTTGATGCATCAATAGATTGTATGATTGCCTCTTCGCGTACATTACAAAATAAAGCTAATTTTCTTTTTAGATCTGAAGGTAATTCATGCTCTGTACGACAAACTAATATATCTGCTTGTACACCACTTTCCATTAATGTTTTTACACTATGTTGGGTTGGTTTTGTTTTTAACTCTCCAGCTGCTGTTAAATATGGAATTAATGTTAAGTGAATTACTAATGCATTATTATCACCTAAATCCCATTTTAATTGTCTTACTGCTTCAATGTATGGTAAGGACTCAATATCTCCAACGGTTCCACCAATTTCTGTAATAACAATATCATAATCTCCAGAGTTACCTAGGATTTGGATTCTGTGTTTAATTTCGTCAGTAATATGAGGGATAACTTGTACTGTTTTTCCTAAAAACTCACCTTTACGTTCACGATTTATAACGCTTTGATAAATACGTCCAGTCGTAACATTATTAGCTTGACTAGTTGGTACGTTTAAAAAACGCTCATAATGTCCAAGGTCCAAATCGGTTTCTGCACCATCATCTGTAACATAACATTCGCCATGCTCATATGGGTTTAGCGTACCTGGATCTACGTTAATATAAGGGTCTAATTTTTGGATTGTGGTTCTGTAACCTTGCGCTTGAAGTAGTTTAGCAAGAGATGCTGCTATAATTCCTTTTCCTAAGGAAGATGTTACTCCTCCTGTTACAAATATGTACTTAGTTTCTGATGTCATGTTGCGTTGTTAAACGCGAGCAAATTTACGATTTTTAAGTAGAAACTGTTGGTCTTTCTTGTTTTATTTTTACAACTCTTTTTTATATTTTTTAAAGAGCGACTTAACACTTACATCTATTAATTATTTAAAAAAACCTAAACTTTGCTTATTCACTTAGGCTTTGAAAAACAACTCATTAGATTTTAATTTCATCAAATTACTTAGTGACACCTATTTTAACATGGTTATTAATATAACTTTACGTATTTTTTAGAATGATTAATAAATCAAACCTACACAATGACTAACGAGCAAACTGCAATACGAACAACTTACTTTAGTATTATCGGAAACACATTGCTTGCGCTTATTAAGGGACTTGCTGGTGTTTTTGGAAACTCTTATGCATTAATCGCAGATGCTATTGAGTCTACAACAGATATATTTGCTTCACTATTAGTATTATTTGGTTTTAAATATGCAAAACGTCCTGCAGATGAAAATCATCCTTATGGTCATGGAAAAATCGAACCTTTAATCACTTTTGCTGTTGTTGCCTTTTTAGTTGTGTCTGCGACCATTATTGCATCAGAGAGTATTCATAATATTTTAACACCTCATAAAACACCTAAATCATGGACACTAATTGTTTTAGGTGTGATTATTATTTGGAAAGAAATAGCGTTTCAGATTGTAATAAAAAAAAGTAAACAAACCAATAGCTCATCATTAAAAGCAGACGCTTGGCACCATCGTAGTGATGCTATAACGTCAGTGATGGCATTTATTGGTATCTCTATAGCAATAGTATTTGGTAAAGGATTTGAAACTGCTGATGATTGGGCTGCTTTATTTGCGTCAGCCTTTATATTATATAATAGTTATTTAATTTTAAGACCTGCTTTAGGTGAAGTCATGGATGAGCAAGTTTATGATGATCTAATTATTGACATTAGAGAACAATCCTTAAAAGTGGAAGGTGTTTTAGGTACCGAAAAATGTTTTATACGTAAAGCTGGAATGAAGTTTAATGTTGATTTACATGCTATTGTGGATGGTAATATTTCAGTAAAACTAGGACACGACATTTCTCACAACTTAAAAGACTATTTGCGAGAACAAATTCCAAATTTAGGACACGTGCTTATTCATATAGAGCCTAATGAAAACTATTAATAAGCTTAAAATCTACTAAGAAGTCTATTTAGGATATTGTTTTTTTATGTTACGAATTAAATCTTCCAATCCATTTAATTTAACCGTATAAACGGTTTCTAACATTTCGCCTAGTTTTCCTTTAGGGAATCCTTTATTATGATACCAAACAATATAATACTCTGGTAAGTCTATCAAGAAACGGTCTTTATATTTACCAAAAGGCATTTTGGTATGTGCCAATTTAATTAAAAAATCTTTGTCTGGTTGAAGCAAATTACCCTTTAGATTTAAACTTGTTTACAGCTTTTAGACGCACAGCAATACTGTCCTTCCATTTTTTTTGACCATCGACGTTAATAGAATATTCGCTTTGTAAGTCGTACGTATTTTGCATCTCTGCTAATTGACTATCAATCGCATTATGCATATCTTGAAGTGTTTTAGCCAAATCTTCATGTGGCTTAATTGCAGCGATGCGTTGCCTAAATAGCCTTGCATGCAACTCTGTAATATCAAAATGTAATTGCTCGTGACCTAAAACGTGTTTATCTACTTGGTCTGATTTACACCAAGAATGTTCTGGATAAAAAAACGCTTTAACTAAGGTTTTAAAACCATAGACTTTATTATCACGTTTGTTAATAGAGTAACTAAAAGTAATACCAGATGCTGTTACTGCAACAGCATCTGTATCCTGATTAGGTTGTCCTTTAAAATCATCCCAATTAAGTTTGTAATTTTCACTCCATGACAGCTCTTCCATTACATCACTGTGTAACAAGAAAAACCCCAAGCAAATAAATACGTACTTAAACATGATTATAAAAACGACTACTTTTTAATTTTTTACTTCTACTATTTTTAAATCTTGGTATTTAACAATGTATACTGTATTGTTGTAATACCCTCCAAATAATTTCTTTTTGTATGCAAATTTATTTTCTACATAAGTTGTCAATGGAGACTCGTTTACAGAGGTATAAATATCCTCTGAAGTTACTAAACGTAAAACAACATCCATTGTTAAATCAAATCCTCTTACAGCGTATGTGTTTGGTGACTCATTATACATTGCTTTGTAACGTTTTGCAAAACTGTTATTTTCGTCTTCGCTAAAAGACTTATTAATGGACGCATAGGTAAATCCTAAATTAGACAAATGTGTACTTCTAACCTCATCATCCTCAAACGCACTATTTTTATCTGTAGTTGTTAATACGACAGACATATTTGGTTTAATTTTAGAATTTAAGATACTAGAAACATTTGATACAAATCCTGCATTTTCAGTTTCTAAAAAGACAATATTTTTACCTGGTTTAAGCACATTAACCATATCCTGATCAAATACATAATAAGCATCTGCTCCTGTCTTAGCAACTTTTCTAGATTTTACCATTGCTGCCTTAGGGAAAGACACCTTAAGTGCATCTGCTGTTGCTTTATTTTTCATATCAGAGACGATTATAAAGTGTGATGTGCTATCTGCTTTAAAATAATTTAATAGTTTTTCTTTTAACAATGCCTCGTCTGGTCTAGACTGAAATACATTTTCTTGTAAGTCTACCGTTTTTGTTATTGGAGATACTAATGGTATTTTTTTACTTTTTAGTGTTGCTGCTGCAGTATTAAAAAGTTTTGGCATTACTGGTCCAATCACTACATCTACATCGTCAAAATTATTAGATTGTAATAATGACACAACTTTACTTTCTCTATTTTCTGTATCATAGATATCTACCTTAAGATTTATTCCTAAAGTTGCTAAACTATCTATTGCCATTTTTGCTCCTGAGTAAAAATCTAAAGAGGTACTAACATAAGGATCGTTTTTTATTAGCTTTTTAGCGTCGTAAACTGAGTCTGCATCTACCTTACTTAATTTAAAAGGTAGCATTATTGCTATGTGTTTTGTATTTACATCCAAATTACGTGTTGTTAAATCTGATGTATACAACTTCTCTCCTGCCAAAGTGATACCTAAACCTTCATTTTTTGCTCTAACATTAGCATCAAAAGGTATTTTTAAAACCATACCTTCTTTTAAGCCTGTGGTTAAAAGCTCTGGATTTAATTGCTCTAATTGCTCCTGTTCTAATCCGGTTTTAAGTTTTAGTCTATAAAATCCTTCAGATTTTAAAACTGTGTAATAACTGTATTTTTCATCTATTGTTTTTACTTCTTCAGCTTCTAGATTAGGAACATTTATAACTTCTCCTGGTTGTAAAACAGCTGACATATCAGGATTTAAATCTTCTAACTCTTGTACTGTTATACCGTATTGGTAAGCTATACGCCATTTTCCTTCTTTTGGATTAACAGTATGTGTTTTTGTCGCTAATTTTGTCTCAACAATAGCTTTAGTTACTTTGTAAACTGGAATTTTAATTTTATCACCTTTACGCAAATTATTAGCATATAGTTCTGGATTATGCTTTTTAATTTCCTCTTGCTCTACATCATATTTTTTAGATAAACTATATAGTGTTTCTTTACGCTTAACCTTATGGGTTTTAAAGCCATCTAATGTTTTAACCTCTGTTAATTTTGGTGATGTTTGTGCAGCTTTACTATTTGGAATAATAAGTACAGAATTTACTTTTACTTCTTTTCTAGCGTCTGGATTTAATGCATAAATCTGAGATTTTGTAACACTATATTTAGCAGCAATTTGCTCTATAGTTTCTCCTGCATTTACTTTATGCGTTTTGTAATTTTGCGCTTTCGCGGAAGCACAGCCAAACATTACGACTACGCTTAAGATATATATTAATTTTCTCATATGTTATTTATACGTTTCAAACTGCGTTAGCGGTTGTAATGGCATCCTTTTTTTTGCTGCCATATATGGCAAAAAAAAGATATAATGGAAGACGCGACCCTTGTGGTAACGCCCAACATTTTGATACTATTTTATCAAGCTTAAAAAATTACTTGAAGTGACGGTATTACACTTTATTCCCACTCAATAGTTGCTGGTGGCTTACTGCTTATATCGTACACTACTCTATTAACGCCTTTTACTTTGTTTATTATATCGTTACTTGTTTTTTGTAAAAACTCGTATGGTAAATTTACCCAGTCTGCAGTCATACCATCAGTACTTTCTACTGCTCTTAGTGCTACACATTTCTCGTAAGTACGCTCGTCACCCATAACTCCTACACTATTTACTGGTAGTAAAATAGCACCTGCTTGCCATACTTTATCATATAATCCTGCGTCGCGTAATCCGTTAATAAATATTGCATCTACTTCTTGTAATATACGTACTTTTTCTGCAGTGATATCACCTAAAATTCTAATTGCTAGACCTGGTCCTGGAAATGGATGGCGTCCTAAAAGGTCTTTATCCATACCCATACTTGCACCCACACGTCTTACTTCGTCCTTAAACAAAGCGCGAAGTGGCTCTACAATTTTAAGTTTCATGTAGTCTGGTAATCCACCTACATTATGATGACTTTTTATTGTTGCACTTGGTCCTCCTGTTGCACTTACACTTTCTATCACGTCTGGATAAATAGTCCCTTGTGCTAACCATTTTACGTCTTCTATTAGGTTTGCTTCTTGGTCAAAAACTTCGATAAACGCGTTACCAATAGCTTTACGCTTTTTTTCTGGATCACTCAGTCCTGCTAATGCATCCAAAAAGCGTGCCGAAGCGTCTACACCTTTTACGTTTAAGCCCATTCCTTTGTATTGTTCTAATACATCAGAAAATTCGTTTTTACGTAATAATCCGTTATTTACAAAAATGCAGTACAGGTTTTTACCTATTGCTTTGTGCAATAACATGGCTGCTACTGAGCTGTCTACGCCTCCTGATAATCCAAGAACAACTTTATCGTCTCCAAGTTTTGCTTGTAAATCCTCAACGGTTTCTTGCACAAATGCATTTGGTGTCCAATCTGGATTTACATTTGCGATTGATACTAAAAAGTTTTCTAGTAATTGTTTACCATCTTTAGAGTGGTAAACTTCTGGATGAAATTGAATCGCGTAAGTCGACTCGCCTTCTATCTTATAAGCTGCGTTTTGCACATCGTGTGTGCTTGCTAATAATTTTGCGTTTGTTGGTAGGTGTTTGATAGTGTCACTGTGACTCATCCATACTTGACTACCTACTGTTATATTTTTAAAAAATGTATCCTCCTCTACAAAACTTAAGTTGGCACGACCATACTCGCGTGTATTAGATTCGGCTACTTCACCTCCAGAAAAATGGGCTAAATATTGTGCTCCGTAACAGACAGCTAGCATAGGCTTTTTACCTCTAATTTCTGACAGATCCGGATGAAATGCATCCTTAGATCTTACAGACATTGGGCTACCAGACAGTATTACTGCTTTGTAGTCGTCTACGTTTTTTGGTGGTTTGTTAAAAGGGTGTATCTCGGAATAGATGTTAAGCTCTCTAACTCTGCGCGCAATTAGTTGTGTGTATTGCGATCCGAAATCTAAAATAAGTACTTTGTCGTGTTGCATGCACAAAAATAGTAATTGCATTGATAAATACTATTTATGATTTATGAAAATTTGCACTATTTTTTTAACAATTAACAAATACTATTTCATGGACTCCAAAATCGCTTTAATATCTTGAGTCGTTGTGTCTGGATTTATAAAGCAAAAACGAGAAACTGTTTCAAAAGTAGCTCCAGTTTTCCATTTGGTTGGTGTTACTAATGCAAAGCCTTTATCGTGATTTTTAAAAGTCCAATCTCTGTAGTCATTTGGTGTCCATCCCTTGCGTCTATAAAGTACACAAGATAAGCTTGGCTCTCTTACAAGCTCTACATGATCCATATCTTTTATTAATTGTCCAGCTATGGTTGCTAATTCCAAACCACGCTCCACAGCTTCTTTATACCTATCTGTACCATGAGTAGCTAAACTAAACCATAAAGGTAATCCACGTACACGACGTGTTAGTTGTATTTGGTAATCTGTTGGATTAAAACCATGTGCTCCTTCGTCTTTAAAAATATCTAAATAGGAACCTTCCTGTGCGTGCGCTTTTTTAGCTAATTCTGGTTGCTTATATATTACAGCACCACAATCGTATGGAGAAAACATCCATTTGTGTGGATCAATGGTAATGCTATCTGCTTTTTCAATTCCGTTAAATAAGTGCCTAACAGAGTCTGCTGCTAACGCACCACCACCATAAGCTGCATCTACATGCAACCATAAATGTTCTGTTTCGCAAATGTTTGCAATACCTTCTAAATCGTCAATAATTCCTGCATTTGTAGTTCCTCCTGTTGCAACTACCGCAAATAGACGTTGTCTTTGGTGTGTTGTTAAGTCTGAAATAGTTTGCTTTAAAGCGTCCCCTTTTAAACGGTCTTCTGTATCTACCAATAATACATCCACATCCACCACTTTAGCCATAGCTTTGATTGAAGAGTGTGCGCCAATTGAGGTAATGATTAACCCTTTTTGATTTTTGTTGTCATCGTTTAAACTTCTCCAATACTCGCGTGCTGTAACAATTGCAGACAAGTTTGCTGCAGTACCACCACTAGTAAATACACCAAAAGCACCTTGTGGTAATCCTGTTAAGGATACAATCCACTTCATAGCTTCGTTTTCGCAAAAAATACCACCTGCTCCTTCCATCCAATACGCACCATGAATACTTGATGCTGAAGTTACCAAATCAAATAAAATAGAGGCTCTGGTTGGAGATGCTGGCACAAATGCTAAATGACGTGGATGATCAATTTTTACATTGGCATGCATTAAGTGTTGCTTCCATAGGTTAAAAGCAGTCTCGCCACCAATACCTTTGTCTGTCACTGTTTCTCCTACAATCGCTTTTAAAGTTTCGGCTTTTTGAGGTTTACCAATGACGTCTTCAGTTTTTGAAATACGATCTATTGTATATTTCATGACGTCTAGCGTCATTTCAACTAAATCTAAATCTATTTTATGCATGCTTATAATTCAAGAATTAAAAATTGACCTTGCAAAGGTTTTAAATTTTTAATTAACTGAGGTATTAAATCTGCACCAAATTCTAAATATAATTCTGAAAAATTAGTATTACGTTCTTGCAAACTATAATTAGGAAACAATTGGTATTGTAAATCGGTAATACGCTCTACATGATCTTTAAGTTTTCTTTTTTGAGCAGTTAACAATCTTTTTTCAAGATGTGCCAACCCATTAATTTGCTTTTTTTCTTGAGAAGCTACAGCACCAACAAAAGACTTATCCGTTGATTCTGCAAGCTTATAAAGTTGTTGAAACTGTGATTTTAGATGTTGAATTTGCTCAGAAAAATCAATATCAATATTAGAAATTTCTCGTACTTTTTTGTTAATAAAACTATCACGTTTTAAAAACAAGTCCTTATCAGATATGCTTAGTTTTTTAAGTTTATCCGCTTGCTGTTTTGTTTTTATTAAAACCGAATTACGTAAAAGTAATATTGGAAAAACTACATTATTAGCTTCAAAATTAGCTTTTAACTGAAACCAGTAAGCTAACTCACCACCTCCACCAATATAACATAAATTTGGCAAAACAACTTCTTGATACAATGGACGCATAATTACATTAGGACTAAAACATTCTGGAGCCTGGTCTATATGTTTTGACAACTCTTCTTTAGTCCAAGATATTGACGTGTTTAAAACAGAATATCTTTGATCTTTAAAAACTATACGTTCTCTTACATTTTTAGTGATGTAAAATAAATTTATATCTCTAGGATTTACTTGTATAGAGTAGTTTTCTGATACTTGACTTAATTGATTTGATGTTTCAGTAACTTTTTGAAATGATGTATTATTAAATAACTCTGTTTTAATTTGAGGTATAAATAATGTTTTTAAATCTTTATTATTAGCATCTATAATTACCAAACCATGCTCACCAAATAATGCATTTGCTAAATAATGTGTAGCTTTAGCTAAATTATCATGTTTTAAGTATGCGTTTTCAAATAGTGTTTTTAAAAATTTAGCATTTTGACCAATCCCTAACTCTTTTGCAAAAAGGTCTAATACATTATCTAAACCAGTAGTATCTAAATCTCCAACTGCTCCTGAAGCATTTTTGTTCCAACGTATCTTTTTGCCTTTAAAATTGAAATAATTTATTTCTTCAAAATCATGATCCTCTGAAGCCATCCAATAGATAGGCACAAAATTATATTCTGGATATTGTATTTTTAATTGCTTAGTTAAATTAATTGTTGACACAATTTTATACAAAAAATATAATGGTCCTGTAAATAAATTAAGCTGATGACCTGTTGTAATTGTAAAGGTTTTATTGTCTGCTAATAACCTAATGTTAGTGTCTGTAGCTTCTGAAGTTTCCAGAAGGTTATATTGCTCTTGCAAAGTTTTTACTAAGACAACTCTACCTTCTTGAGAAAAATTATCTTGCTTCTGTTTTATTTGAGCTTGAAAGTTTTTGATATTAGGAAACCTATTATAAAACGGTTTTAGTGATTCAGCTTCAGCTAAATAATCACAAATTAATTGAGAAAAATATCCTGTTTCTTTAAAGGGTATACAGTCTGTTGGCATAGTTACAAATTAATCTGCTGTAAAGATAAGGCAGTTTGCCCTTTAGTATGTCTTAAAATTAACATAAAACCCAAGAGTAAAGTGTTGAAATTTGAGTAACTTTATAAGATAATCTGCAAACACAACACTAGTGAAATCAACTGTACTACCTTTAAACATTAAAAACTACATAGTCTATTTTACACTACTAACTTGTTTTTTTGGTTTTAGTCAAAATATAACCGAATTTAAAGGAATAGTTTTAGATAAAACTACCAATAATCCTTTAGCATTAGCCGATTTAATTATTACCAACTCCAATGTTAGTACTATAGCTAATAGTGATGGTGAGTTTACGTTAAAGGTTCCAGAAGACCTGCTACAAAACAATGTAACAATATCTTATTTAGGGTATCAAAAATTAGAAGTTGCTTTATCAGAATTTAAACCAACTGATACTAAAATATATTTACAAGAAGCAGCTACAGTATTGGCTGCTATAGATATTGCAGCACCTAAAGATGCAGAAGAATTAGTAAAAAAAGTACTAAACCTAAAAGGAGACAACTACGCTACTGAAACTGTGTTTATGACAGGTTTTTATAGAGAAACTATTAAAAAACGTAACAGAAATGCATCATTGTCTGAAGCCATTGTTAGCATTAATAAATCGTCTTATAACTCTAGCAAAAATGACGATGTTACTTTAATAAAGGCTAGAAAAAACACGGATTACTCAAGGTTAGATACCATAGCACTTAAAATTCAAGGAGGTCCCTTTAGCAGTTTACACACTGACATTATTAAGTATCCTGAATACATTTTTAATGATGAAACCCTGAGTGACTACACGTTTACTTTTGGTAGATCTACTCAGGTTGATAATCAATTAGTTTATGTTGTAAATTTTAAACAAAAAGAAAATGTTTATAGACCTTTGTATTATGGCACACTTTTTATTGACGCTAATAATTATGCTTTAACTAGTGCTGTTTTTAATTTAAATGTTGAAAATCAAACCGAAGCTACCAAATTATTTGTTAGAAAAAAACCAAGAAAAGCTAATGTATATCCAACTGAAGCTGCTTACAAGGTTAATTACAGAACAAAAGATGGCAAATGGTATTTTGCTTATAGCAATATATTAATCTCTTTTAAAGTTAATTGGGATAACCGATGGTTTAATAGTAGATATACATTACAAAGTGAAATGGCTATAACAGATTGGAATATTAATAAGAAATTATTAACCAATACACAGTCTAAAAAACTTAAACAAAATAGTATTTTACAAGACCAAGTTTCCGGCTTTAGAGATCCCGATTTTTGGGGTGAATATAATATTATAGAGCCTGAAAAATCTATTGAAACTGCTATTAAGAAAATTAAAAGGCAAGTCGAAAAAAACTAGATTATTTTACTTTTGGTGATTGATTATAATATTAAAATAATTTGGATCGTAAAACGTTTTAAGTGTATTATATTTTTGCTGATCTGTAATACTATCTGCTACTTGCAGAATTTTTAAATTATGCTCATATATACGCCAAATTAACTCAGAGCAATAATGCTCAGTAGTATCTTTATAATTAAAGCTATGATCAAACGGTAATTGTTTTTATAGTAATAATCAATTTGCTTTACAATTTTACTTTGTTTAATTGTATCTATATTTTTTAATCTAGTGACTAAAATAGTGCTGTCATGAGAATTGTGCACAAAAGAATCTATTGCCTGCAAACGTAAACCATCCTGATTAGATACGCTACTTGACAGCGCATGTGCAATTTTTAAACTATCATTTTGCTTGATTACAACACCTAAATGCGTGACATCATAGTCCTCACTCATCATTTTAGAAATCATTGTACTTACAAAACCATAACCTCGTCGTAAAATAATATCTCCAGTTTGAAGTTTAGCTTTTTCTTTAGGCGATAATTTATACAAAAAAGACGATTCATACGGTCTGTTTGAATCGTCTTTAAAAAATTTATATGCTAAAAAAATAACCGCTAAGACTAGTGATATTTTTATAGTGGTTTTTAACATTTACTCTGCAGCCTCATAATCATCTTCCTCAATCATTTCCTCATCCATATCGTCATCAGACTCCATATCAGGATTTCCTGTTTCTTTATTAGCTTTATCTAAGCCTTCTTTATTCATTGACTCTTTGTCCATACTTACCAACCATTTTCCTTCTTCTTTAATAAGATTCATTGGCATGTCTTGATCTTTTTCATCTTGACTACTTGACATTTTTACAGTACATACTGCTTTGTCTCCATCAATTTTAGTATCAACTACTTTAAAAGAAATATCTGCTTCTTTCATCTTATCTGCAAATTGATCTTTTGCGCCAAAAGACTCTAGCATAGACAACATAGATTTTGTGTCTGTAGTTGCATGTTTTTTAGCTGTTTCAAAATCTCCAGAATACATAGCTTCTAAAAAGCTAATTGTAGCACCTTCTGGTCCTCCACCACCACAAGCTGTTAACATAAAAAAGCAAGCTACTACTACTGTTTTTAATACTGATTTTTTCATTTTTTGGTTTGTTTAGTTTTGTAAATATACTTTTTTAGATTTAACATTCAAATTGTTTTATTTTGAATACCTTAATTTAAGCTTTTACTAACTCACCATAAAGATCAAAATCTTCAGCCTCAGTCACTTTAATATTGTAATATTCTCCTGTTTTTAAATACGTGTCAGTTGCATCAATTAACACTTCATTATCTACATCTGGACTATCAAACTCAGTACGACCTACAAAATAAGTACCTTCCTTACGGTCTATAACCACTTTAAAGGTTTCTCCAATTTTTTCTTGATTTAACTCCCAAGAAATCTGAGATTGAATTTCCATAATTTGGTTAGCTCTGTCTTGCTTAACTTCTTGTGGCACATCGTCTTCCAAGTTATAAGCATGTGTGTTTTCTTCATGAGAATAAGTAAAACAACCTAAACGCTCAAAACGCATATCTTTTACCCACTGTTTTAATTCTTGAAAATGTGCTTCCGTTTCGCCTGGATAACCAACAATTAATGTTGTTCTAATAGTCATCTCTGGGACTATAGCTCTAAACTGCTTAATTAGATTTGTTGTTTTTTCTTTGGTAGTACCACGACGCATACTTTTAAGTAAATCGTCACTAATATGTTGTAATGGAATATCTAAATAATTACAAATTTTTGGCTCTCGCTTCATTAAATCTAACACATCCATTGGGAAACCTGTTGGAAAAGCATAATGCAATCTAATCCATTCAATACCTTCAACTTTAACTAAGTTTTCAAGTAACTCTGCTAAGTTTCGTTTTTTGTATAAATCTAAACCGTAATACGTTAAATCTTGGGCTATTAAGATTAACTCTTTAACGCCATTTGCTGCTAACTTTTCAGCTTCCGTAACTAAGTTTTCAATTGGTGTAGATTTGTGCTTACCTCTCATTAAAGGAATCGCACAAAAACTACATGGTCTATCACAACCTTCTGCAATTTTTAAATAGGCATAGTTTTTAGGTGTAGTTGTTAAACGCTCTCCTATTAACTCATGTTTATAATCTGCACCTAAAGCTTTAAGTAAACCTGGCAACTCTGTAGTCCCAAAATATTGGTCTACATTAGGTATATCTTTTTGTAATTCTGGCTTATAACGCTCACTTAAACATCCCGTTACAAAGACTTTATCAACCTCTCCATCTTCCTTTTTTTGCATGTACTCTAAAATAGTGTTCACGCTTTCCTCCTTTGCATTATTAATAAAACCACAGGTATTAATAACTACTACGTTACCTTCTTCCTCATGCACAACTTCTTTTCCGTTAGCTTTTAATTGTCCCATTAGGACTTCGCTATCGTAGACATTTTTACTACAACCTAAAGTTATTACGTTGATTTTGTTCTTTTTAAGTGACTTTGTTCTCATACCTCATTTTTGGATTGCAAAGATACTATCAAATTTTAATATAACAGATATTAAACCATTTTGATTTATATTGGTCAAATAAAAAACTAATAGTATGAAACCAATCTATTTAATTTTTAGTTTACTAACCTTCATTAGTTTAAGTTGCACATCAAAAGATGACACTGATTTAAAAGAAAATCATGACGCGCAAAACATATATTTCCCTCCTTTGGATAGTGATACTTGGGAGACTAAAACACCTTCCGAGTTACAATGGAATACTTCAGCTTTAGCTGAATTATCTTCATTTTTAGAAAACACAAACACCAAATCGTTTATAATTTTACATAAAGGAAAAATTGCTTTTGAGCAGTATTTTAATGATCATGCTTTAACTGATCCTTGGTATTGGGCAAGTGCAGGAAAAACATTAACTTCAACTGTTACAGGTATTGCTCAAGACCAAGGATTATTAGATATAAGCAGCAAAGTGTCCGATTATTTAGGAACAAATTGGACTAGTGAAACTTTAGAACAAGAACAACTAATTACATGCCAAAATCTGTTATCCATGGACTCTGGTTTGGATGATAGTCTAGGCGATAGTGTTGCACCAGAAAATTTGCAATATATTGCAAACGCAAGTAATCGTTGGGCATACCACAATGTATACGTCAAATTACAAGATGTTGTTGCTGCAGTTAGTAATCAAAGTTGGTCTGATTATTTTAATGAGAACTTAAAAAATAAAATTGGTATGACAGGTACTTGGATTACTATAGGAGACTTAAGTGTTTATTGGAGTACTACCAGAAGTATGGCAAGATTTGGTTTAATGATTTATGCAAATGGCCAGTGGGATAACCAACAAATTGTATCTGATGCATTTTTAAATCAAGCAACAAACACTTCACAAAGTATTAATGAGGCTTATGGCTATCTATGGTGGTTAAATGGTAAGTCTAGCTATCATCTACCACAAACTCAGGTTGAATTTACGGGTGAATTAATTCCTAATGGTCCAAGCGATATGTATTGTGCTTTGGGTAAAAATGACCAAAAACTATACATTGTACCAAGTAAAGATTTGGTTATTGTAAGAATGGGAGAAGCAGCTGACGACTCTAATTTTGCTTTATCAAGTTATGATAATGCGCTTTGGGAGAAATTAAATAATGTATATAATTAATAAATTTATACTCCATAAGGATTAATGCTGTATAGTCCATCAAATACAATATTAGGATAGAAAAAATAGAATAAACAGATTGCAAAAATCAAAGTAATGATTACCTTATTAAGTGTTTCTTTTAATAGACTTCTCCAACAATACCAAATACAAAATACAAAAAGCGGTATTATAACTAGTAAAGGAAAAAGCGAATAGTAGATTAATTCTTCAGGAATTAAAGGACTTTTGGGTTGTATAAAAAAATTTATAGCGAAAACCACATGACTACCAATTGCTACTAACAAATAAAGTATTATAAATACAGTAATAATTCTAAAAATTCGATCGGAATTAAAAGACATGCTTATTTAAAGAAAGAATCTACGAACTCAAACTTATTAAACACTTGCAAATCTTCAATACCTTCTCCAACACCAATATATTTTACAGGAATTTGAAATTGATCACTTATACCAATTACAACACCACCTTTAGCAGTACCATCTAATTTAGTAACTGCAAGACTTGTAACCTCTGTTGCAGCAGTAAATTGCTTGGCTTGTTCAAAAGCATTTTGACCAGTACTACCATCTAAAACTAATAATACATCGTGTGGCGCATCACCAACAACTTTTTGCATAACACGTTTAACTTTAGTAAGCTCATTCATTAAGTTAACCTTATTATGTAAACGACCAGCAGTATCAATAATAATAACATCTGCATTTTGATTAACTCCAGATTGTAAGGCATCAAATGCAACTGAAGCTGGATCGCTTCCCATATCTTGACGTACCATAGGTACATCTACACGATCTGCCCAAACTTGTAATTGATCAATAGCTGCAGCTCTAAAAGTATCTGCTGCACCTAAAACTACTTTTAACCCTTGTTTTTTAAATTGATAAGCTAATTTACCAATAGTGGTTGTTTTACCAACTCCATTAACACCAACAACCATTAAAACATAAGGTGTCTTAGATCCATCTTGTTGTTTAGGTAATTGCGGAATTTTATATTCTGTATCTTCACCAGAGTTAGTTTCTGACAGTAAGCCTGCAATTTCCTCTCGTAATATTCTATTAAGCTCATCTGTACCAAGATATTTATCCTTAGATACTCTAGCTTCAATACGTTGTATTATTTTTAAAGTGGTATTAACACCAACATCACTTGAGACTAATACTTCTTCTAAATTATCTAAAACTGCATCATCCACTTTAGACTTTCCAGCGACAGCTTTACTTAATTTACCTAAAAAGCTTGTACTTGATTTTTCTAAGCCTTTATCTAAGGTTTCTTTTTTTTCTGAAGAAAATATTTTTTTAAAAAAACTCATTTCAAATTATTGTTTTTGTTTATATACTGATCCCTAAAAAGAGATCAAGGTTTAATATACTTTAATAATTATAAGTAAATCTATCACTTATAAATGTATATTTTACAACTTTAAATTGATGTTGTATACTATTAATCACTTTATATAATAATCAACATAACAATTATGAAGCCTAATTTACAGGACTGCTACATTGTCATATTTATATAATGTAAAGTAACGTAATATTTTAAAAACAAAAAAGCCACTTTCCAAAGGTAAGCAGCTTAATACTATATTAAAATAGAGTAAAATTATTTCTTATCTAAGAAATCTTTTACTAATTCAGGTGACATGATTGACTCAACAAACATGTAAGCTCCTGTTTTTGGAGACTTCACCATTTTAATTGCTTTTGATAATCTTTTAGACGATGTCTGTAAAGATGCTACGGTTTTCTTTGCCATGACTTATATGTTTTAGTATTCCTTAAAGGGAATATTATTTAATTTCTTTGTGTACGGTCATTTTCTTCAAGATAGGATTGAATTTTTTAATTTCCATTCTATCAGGAGTGTTCTTTTTGTTCTTCGTTGTAATATAACGAGACGTTCCTGGCTTTCCAGACTCTTTGTGCTCTGTGCACTCTAATATTACTTGTACTCTATTACCTTTCTTTGCCATAATACTTTAATTTACCTAATTGGGTAATTATTTTATAAATCCGTTTGCTCTAGCTTTTTTCAAAGCAGCAGCAATACCTATTTTATTGATTGTTTTTAATGCTGATGTAGATACTTTTAAAGTTACCCACTTATCCTCTTCTGGAAGATAAAAACGCTTTTTTATCAAATTAGCATCAAATGTACGCTTTGTTCTATTCATCGCGTGAGACACGTTGTTTCCAACCATTGCCTTCTTTCCTGTAAGTTCACAAACTCTTGACATTACTTTATAACTTTAAAAATATGTTATTAAAAATCGAGGTGCAAATATACTAATTATTTACTATTTGGCAATAGCTAAATAATTAATTTTCAAAAATTTCTTTTTGAAGCAACTCTAAAGCCTTATTTACTGTTTTATTTATGACGCGTTCTCTATGGTTTCCCATATTAAATTTATAAGCCTTTACTCCGTTTTTTGAAGCTATTGCTATAAAAACTGTTCCAACCTCTGCGTCAGAGTCTCCTTTTGTTGGTCCAGCGTTACCTGTTGTAGCAACAGCGTAATCTGTTTTAATTATTTTTTTAATATTGGCTGCCATAGCTTCTGCAACCTCTAAACTGACCACAGAATGACGATTAATCAACGCTTCTGGAACACCTAAAAGATCAATTTTAGTCTGTGTGGCATAACTAACAATTGCGCCTTTAAAAAATTCTGAAGCACCAGAATGAGACGTAAATTGCTCTGCTAATTTTCCGCCTGTACAGCTTTCAGCTAACGCTAAAGTTTGTCCTTTTTTTGTTAATTGTCTTGCAATACTTAGCTCTAAACCTTCATCATTGTCCTGAAATCCAACAAAAACATCTTGAATTAATGGTAATATTTTATCAATTTCAACTTGAATATCTAAAGCTAGATTAGCCTCGTCCTCACCTTTTCCTGATAAACGCAATCTTACTTTACCTAAACTTGGTAAATAGGCTAATTTAATATGTTTTGGAAGTGCGTCTTCTATAGCTTCTATACGTTCTGCAATTACGCTTTCACCTAATCCATAGGTTAGTATGGTTTTATGCAAAATATATGGTCGTTTATACTTTTTGACTAAATTAGGTAGCACTTCATTATCTATCAATGCTTTCATCTCGAATGGCACACCTGGTAAAGAAATAAAGGTTTTATTTCCTTTTTCTAACCACATACCTGGAGCTGTTCCAAACCTATTCATTAACACTTTTGCTTTGGTTGGCACTAGTGCTTGTTTTTTATTAATTTCGGAAATAGGTTGGTTGATGTACTTTTTAAATAACTGCTCTACGTGGAGTAAAACCTCATCATTTTGAACTAAAGTATCTTCAAAATAATCTGCTAAAGTATGCTTTGTAATATCATCTTTGGTTGGACCTAATCCACCTGTTATTATGATAATATCTGCATTGTTTTCTGCTTCAGCAAATGCTTTTAACAAATGCTCTCTATCGTCTTGAATAGAGGTTATTTGATAAACAGAAACACCAATAGAATTTAGTGCTTTACCTATAAATGCTGAGTTTGTGTCTACTACTTGCCCAATTAGAATCTCGTCACCAATGGTAATTATTTCTGCTTGCATTATAAATTAAAATCTTGAATAATCTCGTTAGTTGCTTTATCAATAGCAGCTAAAACGATGTTTAATTTATCTGTAATATCGATCTCTTTTTTTTCAAATTTACCCCAATCTTGCACCTCAATTATATCGTCAAGTATACCTAACTCAAACATATCAACTGTAGGTTTCATTTTGTGTGCTGTTTGATAAGTCAATAGATAATTTTTGTTTTCTACTGCCAATTTAAGCACTTTAGCATCACTTGGTACTTCATCTATAAAGGTTGAAGCTAAAGCTAAAATAAACTCTTGATCGTCGTCTGCTAATTCTTTTAGTCTATGTAGTTTGTAATGTTGTTCCATGTATTATTTAACTGTTATAGAAAATAGTTCTTTATCCTCTAGATAACCTTTTAACTTATCATTGGCAACTACCTTGCCAACTCCTGAAGGTGTTCCCGTAAATATAATATCTCCAATCTTTAAAGTAAAATATTTTGAGACATATTCTATCAATTCGTCAATTTTCCAAAGCATAAGGCTTGTGTTTGCGGTTTGAACCACACTTGAGTTTTTCTCTAACCTAAAATTTAAACTATCTACATCAGAAAATTCTGACTTATCAATCCATTTACCAATTACTGCAGCTCCATCAAAAGATTTAGCTTTTTCCCATGGTAAACCTTTATCTTTTAATTTTTTTTGTAAATCACGCGCAGTAAAATCTATTCCTACACTTAATTGATCATAATATTTATGAGCAAATTTTTTATCAATATGTTTTCCTAGTTTGATAATTTTAACTAAAACCTCAACTTCATGATGCACATCGTTTGAAAAATCTGGAATAAAAAAAGGTTGTTTTTTTAAAAGTATGGCATTATCAGACTTAATAAACACTACAGGATCTGTAGGTTTTTCGTTTTCTAATTCTTTGATATGATCTGTGTAGTTACGACCGATACAAATTAATTTCATATTTTAAAATTTATTATTTAAAGCTCTTAATTTAATTGCTGTCAACACTTTTTTAGTGTACAACGGAAAATCTGCATTAAGTAACCATCCAAAATATCCAGGCTCTTTGTTTAAAACCTCTGTTACTAATTTGCCTTTATGCTTTCCAAAAGAAAACACTTCTTGTCCTTCCTTATCATAACTTATAAAACCTGCAAAATCTGCAAATTTTTTGCGAGAACTAAATTCGGCTAAAAATTTTGTGTCATTTTCAAGTTCGTCATAACGCTCTACCTGAGCTTTTAAAACCTCGTATGTTGCTAACGTATCCGCTTCTGCTGTGTGTGCATTTTCTAAACTTTTATCACAATAAAACTTATACGCTGCACCTAAAGTACGTTGTTCCATTTTATGAAAAATTGTTTGCACATCTACAGCAACACGACCTTTCATGTCAAAGTCTAAATCTGCGCGCAGCATTTCTTCCGCTAAAAGCGGAATATCAAAACGGTTAGAATTAAAGCCTGCTAAATCTGCATCTTTAATCATCGCATTAATCTCTGGTGCTAATTGCTTAAATGTAGGCTCGTTGGCAACTCTCTCATCAGTAACTCCATGAATTGCAGACACCACAGCTGGAATTGGCATTTCTGGATTAACTAACCAGGTTTTACTCTCTTTATTTCCGTTAGGAAACACTTTTAATATAGAAATCTCTACGACCCTATCGTTGGTAATATTGATTCCTGTAGTTTCTAAATCGAAAAAGCAAATTGGTTTTGTTAAATTTAATGACATAAAAGAATTTATTGGTATGGTTTATGCAAATATAATTCTAATCTGTTACTTTTACTTTGTAATACTTTGAAAATGATTAGAAACCTTATCCTGCTGCTTATCACTTTTACTACTATGACTGTTTACTCGCAGAACAATCATAAACATGTCTCTATAAAAGAAGAGGTAAAAGGAAAACGATATGAGCTTTATATTGAAAATACCGACTCCATATCCTATGATGTTTTTTTAAAAGTTGAAACTAATGATTTTAGACGTAGTAGTGAGCGTCCGATTTTAGAGACTATTCCTGGTAATAGCAAAAAACGTGTATTAACCATGGTGAAGCTAAATAATACCGAAGGAAAATACACCTACATTTTAGTGGTTAACGAGGTGTCTTATAGCCTAGAGATTGATAAAGATTTTGAAATTATAGATTTTAAATTAGACAGAGCATTACACAACAAAGAGGTCACACTTTACACTAAGGACGACTGCACGATTTGTCCTGATGCTAAACACATATTAACAAAAAACAAGATTAATTATACTGAATATAACCTAGATAAAGACACGACACATTATGATAAAATAATTAAAGAATTTAAATCCATTAATTCTAAAAGTGACTTTAGCCAAATCCCGATTTTAAAGATTGATGACAAACTTTACAACAATATCACTAGTTTAGACGAGTTTATTCAAGCTTTACGCGAAGGACTAAATTAACAAATACTGCTACCTAAATTGGTTTTAAATTAATTATTCTTAGCCTATTATGAAAAAAATATACTTTGACAACCTTTCTAATTTTAAGAATTTGTGGTTATCTAAAACTGTTTTTATAGTGGCACTATTATGCATCTTTTCAGGTTTTATTTTTCAAGCTACTGATGCAATTGATGACGTTTGGATTAAAAGAATACAACGTTTTGGCTACATACTTTTTGCACTTTATTTTTTGAATAAAGTTTTTAGAAAAAACTATGTGCAATGGAACAAATTAGGAATGACTATTCGAATTAATAGTTATTTTAAAGAACACCGATTGACTTTTTCAAAATTTAAATACCATACGTTTGAAAATAATAACTTAACGGTCTACCAAATAGACAACACGTTTACTGTAGACCTAAGTAATACAAACACATCTGATACTGATCAATTAGTAAAAATTATTACCGACAATACAACTAATACATAAGCCATGAGGATTAACAGATTGTTTTCTAGCTTAGTCGCGTTATTAAATGTGTATTATATAGGTACCTGGATATTTGTTTTTAATACTATTAGTAATCAAACGGATAGACAGCTCTCTTTTTTAAACGGTTGGTTTAATCTTTTTAAAAACATTAACCAATTGGATATAACGTTAGCTGTTTTTACAATAACCTCTATAATTTCTACTATTTATATACATAAAACAAATTTAAAACGGTTTACCAAAATCGCATTACTTATCCATCTGCTATTTTTAGCCTACATGCTATGGTCACATTTATAAGATGCATACTATTATAACCTAATGTTATTAAACACAAAAAAGCACAATCAAATGATTGTGCTTTTTTTATAAAATACTTTATGTTATTTAAATCTCTCTGTTTTTATCCCAAGACTCTAAGTAATCTTTAACAGATTTAACAAATTGTCCTCCTAACGCTCCATTTACAACTCTATGGTCATAACTGTGCGATAAAAACATCTTGTAACGAATTCCGATAAAATCACCTTCTGGTGTCTCAATAACTGCAGGCACTTTACGAATTGCTCCTAAAGCTAAGATACCAACTTGCGGCTGACTAATAATTGGTGTACCCATGATGCTACCAAAAGTACCAACATTAGTTACTGTATAAGTACCACCTTGGATATCATCTGGTGCCAACTTACCTTCTCTAGCACGTCCAGCAAGATCATTTACTTGCTTAGTCATACCTACTAAGTTTAATTGATCTGCATTTTTAATAACAGGAACAATTAAATTACCATCTGGTAAAGCTGCTGCCATACCAAGGTTAATATTTTTCTTTTTAATAATCTTATCTCCTTGAACAGAAATATTCATCATTGGATGGTCGCGTAACGCCTTAGCAATAGCTTCCATAAATATTGGAGTAAAGGTTAAGTTTTGACCTTCACGTTTTGCAAAACTATCCTTAACTTTTTTACGCCAGTTCCAGATATTAGTAACATCTGCCTCAATAAAACTTTGTACGTGTGCACTAGTTTGAGTAGACTCTACCATATGATGAGCAATTAATTTACCCATTCTAGTCATTTCAATAACTTCATCTCCAGCAGCAACTTGAATTGGTGCTTGAGATTTAGCTTGTTGTTTTGGTGCAGGTGCTGAAGTAGCAGGTTGTGCTGCTGCTTTGGCTGGTTGACTACCTCTATTTTCTAGATAAGTAACCATGTCGTTTTTTGTAACACGACCATCTTTTCCTGTTCCTGTAATTGCATCTAGTTCTGATTGCGCAATACCTTCTGCTTTAGCCATATTTTTTACTAATGGCGAATAAAAACGATCATCGTTTGATGCTATTGGAGCTGCTGCTTGTTGTGCAACTTCAATCGTTTTAGAGACTTCTTTTGCAGCTTCTGGTTCTGGAGCAGAACTATTGTCTTGCTTAACAGCTTCGGTTGTAGCACCTCCTTCTCCTTCTGTTTCAATTATAGCTATGGTCTGACCAACCTGAACCACATCGTCCACATTAAATAGTACTTCTACTAAAACACCGTCAACCTCACTTGGTACTTCGCTGTCTACCTTATCTGTTGCAATTTCTAAAACTGCCTCATCTGCTTCTATAGTGTCACCAACTTCTTTTAACCATGAGGTAATCGTTGCTTCTGCAACGCTCTCTCCCATTTTTGGTAATTTAAGTTCAAATCTTGCCATATTAATAATCTAATAGTCTTTTTACTGTGTTGAATTGCAAAATTAATAAAAAAATCAATCAAACGGTTAAATAAGTTTAAAACATCAACTTAAAAAAACGTTAATAGTGTTTTTATTATACAATATTAAAAAATATTTGGTTTTGTTTTAAGATATTTTTAGTCTCTTTATTGGGATTTACTAAAATAACATGTTGAGCTATCTTAATTAATGGTAAATCATCAAAATGATCGGTTACTACAGTATCAACGCGATTGCTACCCAATGTTTTTAAATAAGTGGTAACTGCCTGCTTTTTAACATCTCTAACATTTTCAAAATCGGATTTATAGTTTTTTTCTGGTGTATTAGTTGCCAAACACACATCAAATCCTTCGTTTAAAGCAATGATTTTTGAATAGCAATTTGGCGCTGCAGTTGCTAAAATTTTAATATCAAAAGTTGTGTCTTCAATTACTTTTAAATGGTTTTTATAATTTGACAAACTAGACACAAAAGCCTCATAATTTATTTTTTCATTTCCTTTAATTACCTTTAAAATAATATATTTCATTTTAGAGTGATTAATAAAGCCAAACAACCTTAAAAACATAGCTTTTATAAGATTAAAAAGCAGTATAACATTGAATGTTGTTATACTAAAACGCACCAAATATTTGATAAAAAAGTGAAAGGTATTAACGCTATACAACGTACCATCCAAGTCTACTACAACAACTTTTTTATTTGATTTATTTTCGTTTAAAATCATTGGACCAAGGAAATCTTAATAATGTGTTATTATACAAATAATAATCTGGTTTTATTATTGAACTATCAATTGTCCAAGCTAATACTGCAATTTTTATTTTTGCTTTAGGAAACTTTTGCTGCAAATTATTTTTAACAACAAACATGGTTTTTCCACTATCTATAGCATCATCTATAATAAGCATGTTTTTTATGGGTTTTGATATTGTATTTACTGTATCAAATGCTATAGTATTATCTTGTAATTTTTCTAAATCTAAATTAGAAATTTTAGCTTTCACACTATTAGACTCTAAAATACGAAGCCAATTTAAGATAGAATATGGTAATATGGATAAAACAGGTTTTAAAAAGCGCTGTTTTACATTTGTAGATTGTCTTTGTAAGGTTACTACTTCAAATAAACTACTTTTTACATTGGGATGCTGTTTGATAGCTTCCAACACATGACCTCCTCCTGACAATATACCAACAACTAAATCTGGATTAACTTCAAGTTTAGAAATTAATTTGAGACTCTCTTTTTCAAAAGTTTCAGTATTTAATGTTAACACTTTCATTTATTTATAAAAAAAAGTTTTTTTAAAGCATAGTAAAATACTTTTAGGTATTAGACTAGTCGCAAAAGCTCTAACCAAACCTAAAGTTGCAGTAAATGTATAATTATAATTATCCTTAAGTAGTTTAATTCTGCTTTTAGTTTGCTGCTTTCTTTTTAAATTAGAAATACTATTTGGATTAACCTCATACTCTAACAATAACTCTGGCAGCACCATAGTTTTAAAATGTTTAATTACTTTAAAAAAATAGGCATGATCTTCAAGAGCTGGATAATTTTCTGGATACAACCCAATAATTTTAACAACTTCCGTCTTATACATTACAGCAGGATGGATAAATGGGTTGTATTTATAAATGGCTTCTTGTAATTTACTATGAGTTACTGGTGGTTTAAAATTAAATAAAAAGCTATTATCCTTTGCTGTAAAAGTAACGTAGCTAGAGACTAATCCTAACTTGGGATCTAATTGTAATGCCAGCAGTTGTTTTGCTAATCTATTATTTATACACTTATCTCCTGCGTCTAGTCTTGCTATATATTTAAAATGAGGTTGGTTTAGAATATAATTTAAACCATTATTTAAGGCTGCAGTTACACCAAGACATTTTGTTTGCTTTATTAAGGTAATATCCAACTTGGACTTAAACGAAGCTATTACGCCATCTACTTGCTTCTGGTTATTACTACCATCGTCGATAATAATTAATGTAAACGGTTCTGTTTCGGTTAATAACGAATGTAATGTAGCAGTTAACCCTTCAATATTATTGTAGTGAGGCAATAAAATGGCTAATTGATGCTCCATTTATTAGCTTATAATTTTAATGAAGACTCAAACGGAATTCTATTAATTATACTTCGTCCTAAGGTAATTTCATCTGCATATTCCAACTCATCACCAACAGAGATTCCTCTAGCAATCGTTGATGTTTCTATACTATAATCCTTAATTTGCTTGTAAATATAAAAGTTGGTTGTATCACCTTCCATAGTTGGACTTAAAGCAAAAATCAACTCTTTAACCTGTCCACTTTTTATTTTTTGGATCAAACTAGGAATGTTTAAATCATGTGGGCCTACACCATCCATTGGCGATATTTTACCGCCTAAAACATGATAAAGCCCTTTATGTGACGCTGTATTTTCTATAGCCATCACATCTCTAATATCCTCCACAACACACACGACATCATCCTTTCTTAATGGATTAGAACAAATATCGCATAGTTCGTTATCACTTATATTATGGCATGATTTACATAGTTTTAAATCATTTACCATATTTAATAAGGCATGACTTAAATTATGTGTGTGCTCTTTAGGTTGACGCAACAAATGCAAAGCTAAACGCAAAGCTGTACGCTTACCAATACCTGGTAATTGCGAGATTTCGTTTACTGCATTTTCAAGAAGTTTTGAAGAAAATTCCATAGCCACAAAATTAAGGTTTTTACTAATGATTCACGAATTTATTTTTGTTAAGAATACACTAATACTCAACAAACTTTTCAAAGCAATTTTACTTACCTAAAAACTTTTAAGTGTTATAAACTAAAGTCCTTTTTAGTAATTTTGTACTTTGGCACTGATAAAACCCTTTTATGACTTCAATACAAATACTATTATTAATAGCAGCCTATTTTGGAGTGCTAATTTTAATCTCTTATTTTACAGGTAAAGACGACTCAAATGACGTGTTTTTTAAAGGTAAAAAACAATCACCTTGGTACGTTGTCGCTTTTGGTATGATTGGCGCATCACTATCTGGTGTAACTTTTATATCTGTTCCTGGTTTGATTGCAGGACAACAGTTTGCCTACATGCAAGGGGTTTTTGGTTTTTTTGTGGGTTATCTAATCGTATTACTAGTACTTTTACCTTTGTATTACAGGCTTAACGTAACATCTATTTATCAATATCTAGAACAACGTTTTGGAACAGTAAGCTATAAAACTGGTGCCTTTTTCTTTTTGCTATCTCGTGTTACAGGCGCTGCGTTTAGATTATTTTTAGTGGCTTTAGCAATGCAATATATTGTCTTTGAAAAATTAGGTGTTCCGTTTTGGATAACCGTAGTCATATCCATTGCATTAATCTGGTTATATACTAATCGTGGTGGTATTAAAACTATTGTATGGACAGACACCTTGCAGACCTTAGCTATGTTAACTTCTGTAATTGTGGCTATATTTTTAATCGTAAACAAATTAGACTGGTCCATAACTGAGGTTTTTAGCCAAGCATCTTTTAAATCAAAAAGTCAACTATTCTTTTTTGATGACGTAAATAGTAGTACTTACTTTTGGAAATACTTTATTGGCGGAATTTTTATAACCATTGCTATGACTGGTTTAGACCAAGATATGATGCAAAAAAACTTAACCTGTAAAAATCCTGAGGATGCTAAAAAAAATATGTTTAGCATGTCTGTACTATTGGTCTTTGTTAATGTTATATTTTTATCATTAGGTGCTTTACTTTTTATTTATTCAGAGCAATTTGGCATTTCAATACCTGAGGTAGAAGGTAAAGTACGTACCGATTTATTGTTTCCTGAAATAGCAATGAATCAAGGGTTAGGTCTAGGATTACAAATCACCTTTTTAATTGGACTTATTGCTGCTGCTTATAGTAGTGCAGATAGTGCGTTAACCTCATTAACAACATCGTTTTCGATAGATTTTTTAAATATTGAAAAACTGCCACTAGCCCAACAAAAACCTTTACGCAAAAAAGTACATATTGGTGTCTCTTTATTACTGATTATTGTTGTTGTTATTTTTAATGAATTAGAAGGAAGCGTCGTTAATAACCTTTTTAAATTTGCAACCTTTACATATGGTCCTTTATTAGGATTATTTACTTTTGGTATACTTACCAAACGAAGCATTAAAGACAACTACGCTTGGATTGTTGGCTTGGCTTCCATACTAATCACCTATTTTATTACCGAGCTTCCTGCAAACTTTCCGGATAGTTTTATTGGCAAATACGCCTTCCATTGGGAAATCCTTCCTCTTAATGGACTTGTAACTTGTTTAGGCCTGTATTTAATTTCCGCGAAAGCGAAACCTAATACTGATTTGTAGATAATAATACCAAAGTACAAGCAACCTCATAGTCTATTCCGTTTGCTTTTAATATTTGATATAATTCTGAATTTTCTGTCCCTGGATTAAATATAACACGCTTTGGATGTAGACTAACTATATAATTGTAGTAGTCTTTTTGTCGTGAAGGATTTAAATATAATGTTACAGTATCTAAAGCGTCATAGTGTTGTAATTGCGTATCAATGGTAACACCAACCACCTCTCCTGCTTTCATCCCGAAAGCCACAGTGTCATGATTATACTTAACCAATTTGCGTAACGCAATGTTGCTATATCTATCTAGCTTTAATGAAGCGCCAAGTACTAAAGTTTTCTTATTCATAAATGTTAAATTTTAAAATAAATGTTATTCAAGCGTAACAGATTACTAATTAAGGCGTCTTTATAGCATAACCAAGTTTCATCAATCAATCAAAATCACAAATGAAAAAACTACTCACCATTGCTTTACTATTGGTAGCCTTTAGTATTCAAGCACAAGACAACACAAACGATTCGCCCAAAATAGGAACCATTACTGGTACTGTATTAGACGTAACACTTGACCAACCCTTACCTTATGTAAATGTAATTGTTAAAGACACCAATAACAAATTAATTACTGGTGGTATTACAAATAACGATGGGCAATTTGAAGTTAAGCAAATCCCAGAAGGCACTAACATTGTTACTATTGAATATCTAGGTTTTTTACCTCAAAACAAAACTATTGTTATTAGTAATGACAACAAAATAATAGATTTAGGAACTATAAATTTAGAAGAGGCTGCAACCAATTTGGACGAAGTAACTATTGTTGCAGAAACCTCAACAATACAGCAAAAGGTAGACCGTAAAGTCATTACTATTGGTAAAGATTTACAGACTGCTGGTGCTACTGCTAGCGAGATTATGAACAACCTACCATCCGTTAGTGTGGACCAACAAACAGGATCTATTAGCTTACGTGGTAACCAAAACGTTAGAGTTATGGTGGATGGCAAATTGTCTAACATTCCTGCGGAGCAATTACTTAAACAAATACCGTCGTCTTCTATCAAAAGTATCGAGTTAATTACTAATCCAAGTGCTAAATATAATCCTGAAGGCATGAGTGGATTAATAAATATTGTGCTTCATAAAAACACAAAAATTGGATTTAACGGAAACATAAATATTGGACTATCACACGATATTGAAGCTAAATTTAACAGCTCCATTGATGCCAATTACCGTAACGGAAAATTTAATGTCTATGGATCTTACAATAATAGTGTGACTAAAAACTTTAATTTTGGTGAAATAAACAGAATTGAACAGGATATTCAGCAAAAATTTGAAATTTTAAATAATAACAAATCACACTTATTTAAGGTTGGTATGGATTATTATTTAGATGAAAAAAATACGATTTCAGTTTTTACCAATCAAAACTTATTTGATGGTTGGGTTAACGTAAATTCTGGTATTAACTATTTAATTAATCCGTCTTTAAACGAATCTCAGTTTACAAGAAACGACAACGATAACAATTCTGAACAATACAACTTTAACTACAAGCATGACATAAATGATGAAGGTCATAGTATCGAGTTAGAAGTTGATCATGATACTTACAATGGTTTTGGATATACAAAAAACACTTTTTTTAGCTCGCAACGTCCAAATTTTATTGAAGACACAGATACAGACAGACAAAGCACAACTATAAATTTAGATTATAGTAACCCTTTATCTGAAACTGCAAAACTTGAAGTAGGCTTGCAAGCACGATTGTTTAATACCAATATTTTTTATCAATCTGATGCCAGAGAAACTAATCAATTAGGTCAATATATACCTACTACAACAACGTTTGATTACACTAGAGACATCTATTCTGCTTACGCAACATATGGAAAAACCCTAGACAAATGGAGCTACCAATTAGGTTTACGTGCAGAGACTGTAAATGTAGACTCTGAGGCTTACAAAAAAGATTTAGCGTCTAATGAGCAAACTAACATTCCGTTTGAAAATGATTATTTTAGATTATATCCTTCTGGATTTTTAACCTACACACCATCCGAGAAAAACGCTTATCAATTTAATTACAGCAGACGTGTAGATCGTCCTGGTATAAATCAGGTTAATCCACTACCAGAATGGAACACACCTTTAATCTCTCAGTTTGGTAACCAAGCGTTACGTCCACAGTTTACAAACTCGTTTGAAACTAATTACACAAGACAATTAGAAAAAGGAAGCATTACAGCAGGAGTATTTTACAGAATTATTGAAGACGAAATACAACAAGCCATATTAATTGACAGAACAGATACAAATAGATTAATTTTTACAGATCTAAACTTTGATAACTCTACTGCTTATGGTATCGAGTTATCTTCAAACTACAGGCCTACAAAATGGTGGAGTTTAAATGCTAGTTTTGATTTGTTTTCGCAAACCCAAAAAAGTTTAGCCGAGTCTTTTGACACCAATCAAAATATTGTTTTAAATACCGTTAAAATAGATAATGTTGTTTGGAATGTTAGAGCATTTAACAACTTTAAAGTTACAAAAGATCTTAGCTTTTCTGCTTTTGGAATGTATAGCGGAAAAAATAAAAACATTCAATTTGAAATGAATGATATGCTTATGGTAAACCTAGGTATGCGTTATAGCTTTTTACAAAACAAAGCGAGCTTTAGCTTAAGCTACAACGATATTTTTGATACTATGTACGCACAATTTGAAGGTGACAGACCTTACGCTCAAGTGGGACGTTTTAACTGGGAAAGTCAACAAATTTCTGGACGTTTAGCGTACCGTTTTGGTGGCGGAAACTATAAAGCAAAAGCAAGAAAACAAAGAGATGATGACACTAAATCTGGAGGCGGATTTATGTAAACCTATAAACAATACCATCTAGAGGTTATTTAGTAGCTAATAAACAGTTAATGGTTAGTGTTTAAGTTAGTTGCTAAATAAAAACCCCAAAGCCTGATCAGCTTTGGGGTTTTGTTTTTAACACGCTTTTTAGTTTATATACTTAACAATGTTAAATACATGTTAAATACTGATTTTCAGCGTAATAAAATTCACTTTTTGGCGTCTTAATAATAACAAGACAGTAAATCGTTTTTATTTTTTATTTGAATTAGTCTTCACAAAAAAACCAAGACAAAGATTTATAAAGTTAAGTTTAAGTAGTTAGTTAATAGAAAAAGCCAGAAACATAAATATATGTTTCTGGCTTTTCGTTTTATATAATCTAGGTGGCTTCAAAAGTAAATTAAAGCACTTAAATTGTTACCATTTAATAATTGCACTTCCCCAAGTAAATCCACTTCCAAAAGCAGCCAACACGACGTTGTCGCCTTCTTTAATTTTTCCTTCTTCCCAAGCTTCCGTTAAAGCAATAGGTATGGATGCTGCAGTTGTGTTACCATATTTCATAATATTGTTAAACACTTGATCATCCGTCAACCCAAATTTTTTCTGGATAAACTGTGCAATACGTAAATTAGCTTGATGCGGAATTAACATATCAATTGCGTCTTTATCCATATTGTTTTTAGCTAATCCTTCCATAATCACTTCGCTAAAACGGACCACTGCATTTTTAAATACAAACTGACCATTCATATGCGGAAAATAACTAGTATCCTCAGGATCGTTATCTGCTATAATATCATTTACCCAACGTTTACCCATTCCTGGTGCAACTAAAACAAGCTCTTCTGCATGCTCACCTTGACTATGTAAATGTGTAGATAATATACCTTTATTAGTGTCTTCTTCTCTAGTTAAAACTGCTGCTCCTGCTCCATCTCCAAAAATTACAGTTACACCACGACCTCTTGTGGTTTTATCTAATCCATGAGAGTGCAGCTCGCTACCAATTACCAATATGTTTTTATACATACCAGTTTTTATAAAATTATCTGCAACAGATAATGCATATACAAAACCAGAACATTGGTTACGTACATCCAAAGCACCAACCGTTTTAATATCTAAAGCGTGTTGTACTTGCACACCTGGACCAGGAAAATACATGTCAGGACTTAACGTTGCAAAAATGATAAAATCTATATCATCCTTATCTATTCCTGCACGTTCTATTGCTTGTTTGGCAGCTTTTACTCCCATTGTTGCAGTGGTGTCACCAGAGCCTTCTTTTACCCAACGTCTTTCTTTTATTCCAGTACGTTCTGTAATCCACTCATCATTAGTATCCATCATTTTGGATAAATCCGCATTTGTGACGATGTTGTCAGGTACATATTTACCTAAACCAATAATTTTTGAATTGTACATTAATTTTAATTTTATTAATTCTAAGCTATTTTTCTGTTTAAAAAAAATAGTATCGCAATTTACTGCTTTCATAAATAACGAATTCACAATTATTTTTTATTCGTTATGCATGCATAATACTTTTATGATTATTTTAAATGTCATCTTGTCACCTTTCAGCAATTGGCATTTTTGTTGTCTATTACCTAATCAGAAATTAATAGAAGGGTTTCGCTTAAGCGGAACTTAAAAAAATAAACATAAAATCATGGCAAAAGGAAATATTAACGTTTCAGTAGAAAACATTTTTCCGTTAATCAAAAAATTCTTGTACAGTGATCACGAAATCTTTTTACGTGAGCTAATCAGTAACGGAACCGACGCAACATTAAAATTAAAACATTTAACTAGTATTGGTGAGTCTAAGTCTGAGTACGGAAACCCAATAATTGAAGTTAAGATTGATAAAGAAGGTAAAAAACTTCATATTATCGATCAAGGTTTAGGGATGACAGCAGACGAGGTTGAAAAATACATCAACCAAGTGGCTTTTTCTGGTGCAGAAGAGTTTTTAGACCAATATAAAGATAGCGCTAAAGATTCTGGAATTATCGGACACTTTGGTTTAGGATTTTACTCTGCATTTATGGTTGCTGAAAAAGTTGAAATCATTACAAAATCTCATAAAGAAGGGACTACTGCTGCACATTGGACGTGTGATGGTTCGCCTGAGTTTACTTTAGAGCCACATGATAAGACTGACAGAGGTACTGAGATTATCTTACATATTGCAGAAGACTCTACCGAGTTTTTAGAAGAAGCACGTATTAGCAGCTTACTATATAAGTATAACAAGTTTATGCCTATTCCAATTAAATTTGGAACTAAAGAAGTAAACGATCCTGACCACAAACCAGAAACGACTACAGATGCTGAAGGTAAAGAAACGACTGAACCTCAGAAAAAAATTACTGTAGACAACATCATTAACAACCCTAATCCAGCTTGGACTAAACAACCAACCGAATTAGAAAACGAGGACTATAATAACTTTTATAGAGAGTTATATCCATCTCAATTTGAAGACCCATTATTCCATATTCATTTAAATGTGGATTACCCGTTCAACTTAACAGGTATTTTATACTTCCCTAAGATGACTCAGGATATGGCTATGCAAAAGGATAAAATTCAGTTATACCAAAACCAAGTTTACGTAACAGATAACGTAGAAGGGATTGTACCAGAGTTTTTAACTATGCTACGTGGTGTGATTGACAGTCCAGATATTCCGTTAAACGTATCTAGAAGTTACTTACAAGCAGATGGAGCAGTTAAAAAAATTAGCTCGTACATTACACGTAAAGTAGCAGACAAACTTAAATCACTATTTAATAATAATCGTGAGGAGTTTGAAGCTAAATGGAATGACATTAAAATTGTTATCGAATACGGAATGTTATCTGAGGACAAGTTTTTTGACAAAGCAGATGCTTTTGCATTTTACCCAACCGTAGATGGTAAATATTACACTTACGAGGAATTATACAATGCTATCAAAGCAAAACAAACAGATAAAGACGGTAAATTAGTAATCCTTTACACAAGTAACCAAGATGAGCAACACAGCTATATTGAAGCTGCTAAAGACAAAGGTTACGAAGTTTTATTATTAGATAGTCCGATTGTTTCGCATTTAATGCAAAAATTAGAATCTACTAAAGAAAACATCACCTTTTCTCGTGTAGATGCAGATAGTGTTGACAAATTAATTGCTAAAGACGAAACTGTAATCTCTAAGTTAGACGAAGACCAAACTAAAGCTTTAGATGCGTTATTAAAAGACGTAATTCCATCAGAAAAGTTTATGGTACAGTTAGAGCCAATGGATAGCAATGCAACACCATTTATGATAACACAACCAGAATTTATGCGTCGTATGAAAGAGATGCAAGCGTCTGGTGGTGGAGGCGGAATGCAAATGTTTGGTAACATGCCAGAAATGTATAACCTTGTGGTTAATACAAACTCTGATTTAGTTAACGAGATTTTAAATACCGAAGCTAAAGACAAACAAGCGCATTTAATCACGCAAAGTTTAGACTTAGCACGTTTATCTCAAGGTCTTTTAAAAGGAAAAGAATTATCAGACTTTATCAAACGTAGCTACGAGTTACTAAAGTAAATCACATAATTATATCGCTTACGCGGAAATTAAAAACCACCTGTAATAGGTGGTTTTTTTATGCTTGAATATCTCGTTTTTAAAAACTAACTTCGTTATAAATCAATAACATAACAATATCAATCAATCAATCAACTAATCAATCCAACATGAAACAGGTTCTCTTATTAGCTTATGTACTTCTTATTGTAAGTTGTAATAACACAAATACACCACCCGAAATATTAAAACAAGACCATAATGTTTCAACTAGTAACGATAAAATTAAAGTCTTAAACTTTGGAAGCTTCCATTTTGGAGAAACCACAGATGCTAACAGTACAGATTTTGATGAGACTAGTCCTGAAGCCCAAAAACAAATAAAACAAATTGCGCAAATGCTAGCTGCATTTAAACCTACCATTATTTGTGTAGAAAATTTACCAAGCTTAAATGACGCCTTAAATAAAGACTATCAAGCGTTTCTTAAAAACCCAGACCAACTAGACACTAGTTTTGGCGAAACTAGTATGATTGGTTTTGAAGTAGGACGCTTAAATGCAGTTAGCAAATTATACGGAATTGACAATCACATGGGTTATAATTATAGCGTTGGCGATTTTTTTGAATCTAGTCCAGACTATACAAACGCTATAGATCCAAAAACCTATTTACAACTATCTAATCAACCATTTAAAGATTATCCTGAAATGGCTAAACGTGATCAAAATTATAAGACGATGTCTGTTTTAGAAAAACTAAAATTAATTAACGAGCCTTTACAACTGGATCAATCCATTGTTGCTAACGCAGACAAATTACTATATGTTGGTACTGAGGATAATTTTGAAGGCGCAGATAATGCTGCTAAATTTTATCATAGAAACATGAAAATATATTCTAATTTAAATAGAATACCAATGACTAAAAAGGATAGGGTTTTTATAATCATGGGATCTGCACACACAGCGTTTTTAAGAGAATTTATAAACAGAAGTCCAAAATTTGAAATGGTCAATACGTTAGAGTATTTAAAATAATGCAACACTAATTAATGATAAAGCCACGAGTAGAAGTATAATTTTTCATGCTTTGATAGTGTCATAAAAATTACCGAACTTCGTTTTACTTATTTATAAGCTATCAAGCCAATTACTTATTCCAAGAAAATATTTAAATGAAAAAATTCTTATTAGTCTTATTATATCTTTCAATAACTATAGGATACGGTCAAACTAAATTTGAAACACTTTTAAACGACGCAAAAACAGAATTTAAAAGAATAGAAAGTCTAGATAGAGAAGCTTATGACCATGTCAATTTTAATCATATTGCAGATTGGCTTGAGCAAGCCATTTTAATTAAACCAAATCATCCAGAAGCAAGATATTATTTAGGATATACGTATAGTCGTATTAACGCTAAAGATGGTCGTGGTGCACTAGATATGGATTTAAACTTATTATTAAAAACTAGTAATCAATTAGAAAAAGTAATACAATTAACACCCAAATATACAGGTGAAATAATTGCATTAAATCCGTATTACAAAATTGGAGCAGAATGGGGAACAATGGGAATGAAGTACTTATTTGAACAAAAAAAAGATTCTGCAATATGGGCTTTTAAAGAAGGTCAAAAAAGAGGTGGTTTTAGTAAGTACACCCTTAAAACGCATCAGCAAATTTTAAAAAACTGCGATAAAAATACCTTACTTATTTCATCTGGAGATATGTCTACCTTACCTCTATATTATCTACAAACTGTTAAAAAATATAGAAATGACGTTATCATAATAGATGTAGGTTTATTAAATACTAATTGGTATCCTAGATTTCTTTCTAAAAATAACAACTCCCTTTTTGATATACCTAATAAAGCATTAGATTCCATAAATTATATAAAATGGGATAACCAAAAAGTCACCATAAACAATGCACAATGGACTGTCACTTCAAGTTATGATGGCTATTTATTACGAGGAGACAGGTTATTATTAAGCATATTAAAGCAAAATCAATTTAAAAAAAGTGTCTACTTCACTAAAGGGTTTGATCCAAAAGGCTATTTAGGATTAAACACTTTTTTGAATTCTGAAGTTTTATTAGATAAAGTAACTTTCAAAAATAAAAAACAAGACTTTAATCAATACCTAAAAACAATAACCAATCTATTAAGTGTTACTAAACTTATTGATTTAAACATTCCGAAAGAGCATGACATCATTGAGTTTTACAGGTACGAAATATTAACTAAAATCAAAGATTTAGTAGATAATAACCAAAAAGACAAAGCAAAACAAGTATTCGCAATTCTAGAAAAATACGCTAGCAATACTGTTATACCTTATAAATATGACGATTTATACCAAATGGAGGACTACTTCAAAAAACACTTATAACGGTTATCAAAACACAAGTTTAAGTCACTTTTCATAAGTGACTTTTTTTATATCATAAAAAAATAATACCTTTTATTAAAATGTATTGTAAAAAAATGTATATTTGACATATGTATAGCAAAGAACTCACTAAAGGAACATTACAACCTATCATTTTAAAGCTACTAAGTCAGCATGATAAAATGTATGGTTACGAGATTACACAAAAAGTTAAAGACCTGACTAAAGGCAAAATAGACATCTCAGAAGGTGCTTTATACCCTATTTTACACAAGTTAGAAAGCAATAATATTCTTGAGACCGAAAAAGTTTATATTGGCAAACGTGTTCGCAAATACTACTCGGTAACCAAATCTGGACAGCAAGTTATTATTGATCAAAGCCATCAGATTAACGATTTTATTAAAACCCTATCGCTAATATTTAACCCTAAACCAACCGTAAAATGAGACTATCAGATCAAAATATAGACTACATAACGACCAATTTAGAGTTATATGGTTTAAAAAATCAAGACTTAAAGGAAGACATCTTGGACCACATTTGCACTTATCTAGAAAACGAAGAACAGCTTAGTTTTGACGAGGCTTACAAAATAGCAATTCAGCAATTTGGAGGCTACTTATCCATTACCCAAATACAAAAAGAAACCAACGCACAACTGTATTTTAAATCAGCAAAAAACAGAAACAGAGTCCTTATTATTTTAGAGTTTATTACTGCGTTTATAATAATTACAGGTAGTTTATTTAAAATCATGCATTGGCCTTATGCAGGCATTTTAATTTTTTCTGGATTTCTATTTTTAATATGCATCACATTGCCTTTATATTTTTATAATAAGTATAAAGAACAAACACTTAAATATCAATCTTAATACGAACATTAAATCAATCAAAATGAAAAAATCAGTTTATGTTTTAGGCTTTTTAGCCTTATTTACACTTAGTACAGCATCATTATTCAAAATTATGCATTGGCCTTATGCAGGCATCCTAATATTTGTAGGCTTCTTGCTACTTAATTTTGGATTTTTACCAACATTATTTTATAAGCTGTACAAAATAGACGCTATTAAAAATTAAATTATCGCTTTCGCGGAAATCAAAAACTACCTAAAACAGGTGGTTTTTTTGCATTATATACAACCCAACAACAATAGATATTAATAACCAATACGTTATAGTTCAAAAAAAAACACAGGATTTTGCTAGTTAATAAAAAAGTGTAGTTTTGTTACACGTATAAAATCCCTAACTAAAATCGCTTTTACCAACAACGATTTTATGCTAATGCTAACCAATTATTTAAACCATAATCGCTTAATTAATCTAAATGAAATCACTTCTCAGTTTTCTAATTTTCACTGTATGTATCTCTTTCAGCTATTCACAATGTAACAACAAAGTACTATTTATTGTGGACGATTCAGGCTCTGTTTCTTTTTCAGAACGTCAAGACATGGAAGCCTCAATTCAGCAATTATCTAATCAAATATTTAGTCAAAATCCATTAGCCGAAATTGGTTTAGTGCAATACGGACAACCTAATGCCTCATCAACCTCTCAACCAAGTTACTACCTATCCTACCCTTTTACAGTAAATCCAACCATCAGTATTCCTGATAATCCTGGAGGTAATAATTTAATACAAGATGTATTACCAAACTCGATAAACACCATGATTAATGATGGCTTATTTACCACTGGTGGTGCATTTGAAAATACTTCGGCTATATTTATATTTACGGATGCATTAATTGATTCGGGTTGCTCTTCAGTATTAACAAACTGTAGTAGTTGTAACGTCCCAGCCTTGTCTTGTGGATATACTTATCTAACAGACTTAAGTAACAGTTTAGGTGGTATACCAATATCTACCTATCGTGTAATTAGTAGTTTTAATCCAGGAACTGCAGATGGTATTCAACAAGGAGCAGGTGTTTTGATAGAAGGTTCTAACTTTCAGTTAAACAGTACGCAAATTGATTTACTAACAGACAGTTTAATATGTATTGATGCAGATTACGATGTCTTTAATACCTGTATTGGAGACACTACTCAATTTACATTAACAACATCAGACCCAATTACCTCAGCATTATGGGATTTTGGTGATGGTAGCCCAACATCGTCAGATTTAAACCCAACGCATACCTTTCCTGCACTTGGAGACTACGTTATAACCTTAACGTTAACTAGTAATGGCGAGGTTGTTACAACCACTAACACCATAACAATAAGCGACATACCAGTTGCTAACCCAATACCAGATTACATTCTTTGTGACGATTTGTCTAATGACCAAATAGAACAGTTTGACTTAACCACAAGAGACGTCTTTATATTAGGATCGCAATCTGCAGCAGACTTTACAATTAGCTATTTTGCAAATTTTACAGATGCAGACAACAATCAAAACGCATTAAGTACCAATTACTTTAACACCTCAAATAACCAGGATATATTTGCAAGAATTTACAATACAAATAATCCAGATTGTTATAGCATTACAGACTTTAAGCTAATTGTGGATGCACAACCTATTGCTAATCCAGTGTCTGATTTTATAGTTTGTGACGACGACACTAACGATGGTATTGCAACTTTTGATTTATCAAACATAGATAATGAGGTGTTAGCAGGACAATCTGCAACGACCTTTACTGTCGTTTACTATTTAACCAATTTAGACGCTATTGGTGATAATAATCCTTTACCAAATAATTATACAACCACATCAGCCAATCAAATAATTTACGCTAAGGTATTTAACACTAGTAATACAGATTGTTTTGCAATAACTACCGTAAATCTTATTGTAGATGTTAAACCTGTTGCTAATCCAGTACCAGATTTTATTAATTGCGAAAACGACCCAAGTCTAATCAATTTAAATCAGTTTAATACTACAGTACTTGGCACACAAAATAGTACAGACTTAGTGGTAACTTATCACACCTCAGAAGCTGATGCAATTGCAGGACTAAACACCTTATCAAACAATTACCAATTAGACCAAACCACTACACTATATATTAAAGTAGAAAACACAATTGGTATTGGCTGTTACGACATTACAACAGTGAACCTATCCATTTTTGAATTCCCTTTTTTAGACGCTAAAACTATCGAAGACTGTCTACCAAATAATTACAATATTAATGCAGATATTGGAGTCACCAATGCGACGTATTTATGGGATTCTGGTGAGACTACAGCAGCAATAAATGTTAATAGCTTTGGCGAATATAATGTACAAATCACCATTGGAAATTGTACAAAAAACCAAACCATCACGTTTGTAAAAGCTAATAACTGTAACATACCACAAGGGATATCTCCTAATGACGATACACTTAACGACTTTTTTGACATAAGCTACCTAGAAGTAGACAACATTATAATTTATAACAGATACGGAACCGAAGTGTACAGTAAAGCCAATTACGCTAAAGAGTGGAATGGACAGTCTAACGCTGGACAAGAGCTGCCAACCGGAACGTATTACTACGTTATAAAAACCAAAACAGACCCTAAGCCATTAACTGGTTGGGTATATTTAGCTAGATAACATAACGCTTTCGCGGAAATTAAACACCACTTTTTAAAGTGGTGTTTTTTTTTGTTTTTATTTAGTTAATCACTCTTAATGCAATACAATATTCCTGAGTACTAATTATTATTTAAAAAAATCTAGTGCTAAATAATTGTAAATGAATACTTAAAAAAAAAGCATCAAAAACAATTATATTTTATAATCATTCTAAACAAACGCAACCTCTTAAATATCAGTACAGATAAGGATTAACGCAGAAAATATACGTAGTTATACGTACAAAAACAATCCAAAAAAAGATATAAGTTTGCTTAACCTTTTTAACTATAAAAAAGGAATATAATCAAACTAATATCAACCAAATTTTAAACAAGAATTTATGAAAAAAAGTACTTTACTAATCATGGCTATTACAGTGTCATCTTCATTTTTATTTTCCAGTTGTGGAGTAATATTTGGAGGTAGCAAGTACAATGCTCAAATTGAAGTAAAAGATCATCCAAACGCAGTAATTTATGCTAATGGAGAAAAAATCGGAATGGGTGAAGCACGCTCTCAATTTAAAAGAAACCAACCTTTAAAAATTGAAGTAAAGCAGGACAACTGTGAGCCTAAAACAAAAAATTTCGAGAACAAATTCAGAACTGGTAATTTTATTTTAAGCACAATATCTTTTGGATTAATCGGAGTTGGTGTAGATTTAGGTACTGGAGCAGCATACAAACCAGATCACAAAAATGACACTAGCATTGAAAAATTATCTACTAAAAACTTCAAGTTTACAGTAGACTATTCAGAATGTAAAGAATAACAATTATAGTAAGTTATCAAAACCACCTTTTCAAGGTGGTTTTTTTATGCTTTAGTTTTAATTTACGGTTTACCGTAAAAAATAATGTGACAAGTATTGTAACTTAGCTTTTGACAAATAAATTTACGTAGTAATAGGTATAGATTAATTAAACTAAAAGAACTACATTGGACTACCGAATGATTTTAAACATTAAAATGCACAACTATTAATTAGTAAAATAACCACACAATCGCTTCAATAAAAAAACATCCCAAAGCATAACCAATTATGAAAAAAACACTTCAAATTTTATTAGTAACCTTAATTTTTTCTACAACCATTTATGGTCAATCTACTGAAAGATTCATTCGTATTATCGGAAACGCAAAAAAAGAACTAACCGCTAATAAAGCCAAAGTAAAATTAACGATTACCGAACAAAAAGCAACTAAATACAAAGAGGACTCAAAGGACATTGCTTTTGAAGACGTATATACTACTACCATTGCAGAGCTTTCAAAATACGGAATCGCAGAAAGTGATCTAGAAGTAATCATTCAAAGTAAAACCTACTCTAGAGCCACCAGTAAAAGTTATTATTTTACAACAGACATAAACACCCTAGAAGATATCGCAAACATAACAGTAGATGGTGTAAAAATAACTGACATTAAATACTTATATGATACTTCTGATGAAGACCTAGAAACAGAATTAAGCCTACTAGCTATTAATGATGCTAAGCGAAAAGCAAAAACAATTGGTGACGAGATAAATATGACCATTGGAAAAATTCTTAATATCGAAGTCAAGGAATCTTCCTTTGGAACCGATACTGTAGAAAGCAAGAAAAACGAAATCACAAAATCGTACAGAATAGCAATCACCTTTAAACTTGTTGATTAAATGAAGTTATATATACTAATCCTATGGTTTATAACTTTTGCCAATTACAGTCAAGCGCAAAGTATAACCTTACGTATTTTAGGGCAATCCAACTACACTGAATATGCTGAAAGGAACATAGTGTTACTCTCGGTTAAACAGGATAATATCAAACAATTAGACGCTTTAAAAGACTCGCTAACAGCAAATGGATTGGACACAGTCGTTAAAGTAGCCACGTCAAAAAACCAACAAATAACCCATTACAAATTTGAAAACCAAGACCTAAATACATTTGATAAGGTATTGGTTTGGTGTAGCGCATTGCAAATTAATGTTTACAAAGTCTATTTTAAAATGCCAGAACACCAATTTAAAAACGAGGACGACCATGCTGTTTTAGCACTAAAAAATGCTAATACACAAGCAAAAATATTAGCCAATCATTTAGGGTACAAAATTGATACTATTCTAAATATTGATGACGAAACCACCTATGCAAACCCAATATATGACACCATTGATTTTGATAGTAGTAAAGGACAAAGGATGTTAAGGTTTCTTGAGTTATTAAGTAACAGAGACGTAACCTATGACACTAAAAGTAATAGTCCATCAAAATCTGGAGGCTATAATATATGGGTAACATACAGACTAACAAAAACATAACAACCATTTACAACTAATTATTTATGCTTTTATTTTTAGTATACGGTTTACCGTAAATTATAATGAAACAAGTAATATAACTTAGCTTTTGACAAATAAATTTACGTAGTTCTACGTATATAATTGTTCTAAAAAATAACCTAGTTTTACAGACATTAAAAAAATAAAAGGATAACAAATAGGGATAAACTCCTTTGGGAGTTTATTTGATTGTTGGCATTAATATAAACAAACTCTATGGGAAATTATAAAGACATCAATCACGACTTTATTGAAAGAACAATGAATTTGATTTCTCAATATGAATCAGATTTAAACCAATACCCATTTGAAAAACAATATAATTACACTCTTTTATTGAATTGTTTACTTGGAATAATAGTTATGCCTAAAGAACAATTCTTTTCGCATATTCCAAATCATAGAATAACAAATGACTTAAAAAAAGAAATGGGTTTAAATAAGTCTGTTATAAATCCTAAAAATCAATCCCTTCGAGATTTAATTATAGATTTACGAAATTCTATCGCTCATTTTGACCTAGAAATAAAATCAACTGACGATAACTTTTTAATTGATGTAATAATTTTCAAGGATAACGAAACAAATATTGCAGAATTTAAATCTAACGAATTATTACCTTTCATTCGATATTATGCTGATTGGGTAAAATCTAACTTAATAAATTACGCATAAAAATCGATTAGCAAATGTATAATTCCAAAATCAAAACGTTTTCAGAAGTTGACAGTCATAGTGCACAAAGTCAATGGGAAGAACAAATTAAAAAGAAAATAGAAAGTGAATCCAAGGAATATATTCTTGGAGTTGATGAAGATGAATATAAAAACTTCCTTGTAGAAGATTTTAAAGTAGTTCCTTTAGTTGTTTACGAAGAAAGCGAACAAATAGAACAACCTAGAGTAACTAAAGAGAAAACTACAGCATATCCAAGAGACTACGTTTATGAACAGGATGTATACCACTTTACAATTAAATATACTTTTTCTGGTTCAACCGTTCTTTTTAAAATAAGACCAAGTAGTTGGACAATGACTAGTTATGAAATTAGTGTAAATGAACATAGTAACACGGTTTCGTTCTCATTCAAACTATATGAACAAAATCCTGAAAAATTCAAAAGAGAAAAATCAGGAGCATATCGAGCGGCTTTTACTAACCTCGAAAATGTAAACAAGTTTGCAAATAATTGGAATGCTTGCGTAGAAGGAGTAGTAGATCGGGAATTTAAGAAGGTCAAAAACAAGTTTTTAAAAGAAAATGATTTTTTTGCTGCAATTAATATTTCGACCAATAAAAATACCGAATCCATATTTTCAGTGCCTACAATTAAGAAAGTAGATATTCCGCAACCGAAAGTTGACAAAAACAAGGAGTTTGCTTCCATTCCAACTATGTCAAAGAAGATGTATTCTGATATCTTAAAAGTAGTTTACGATGCAGGAAAGAGTATGGAGAAAAAACCCGCTCTGTATCAAGGTAGAGATGAAGAAGGTTTAAGAGACCAATTCCTTTTTGTTTTAGAAACAAGGTATGAAGGAATAACTGCTACTGGAGAGACATTTAATAAAAAAGGAAAAACGGACATAATATTAAAATACGCTGCTGACAACACAAATTTATTTGTTGCAGAATGTAAATTCTGGAAAGGAAAATCTGAATTTCATCAAGCAATAAATCAACTTTTCGATAGATATTTAACTTGGAGAGACTCAAAAGTTGCATTGATATTTTTTGTTAAGAATAATGATTTTACAAAGGTTTTGGAATCTGTAAAGGAAGAAACATCAAAGCACGAATATTATAAAAAACCAAATGGAGTAAATGGAGAATCATCATTTAGTTATTTATTTAAACTACCGAATGATGAAAATAAAGATGTTTATTTAGAAATAATATTATTCCACTTTGACCAATAACTAATGC